>Ga0209918_1000052_pt1 | contig 88628 bp, 92 predicted proteins | sample SalPonD_shore_MG_FD_185712 | JGI IMG/M metagenome (GOLD analysis project Ga0209918, IMG submission 185712) | Salt pond soil microbial communities from South San Francisco under conditions of wetland restoration - Salt Pond MetaG... | ecosystem: Environmental > Aquatic > Marine > Intertidal zone...
CTGTTCGACCCGGGTCGGGCGAGCCAGGCCCGCGCCCCCGACCGTACCCGCCGCCCAGGCCAGATCGGCCGAGTGCTTCAGGCGCCGTGCCGCCAGCCACCAGAAGGCCGGGTCGTGCTCGTCGGCCTCGCGTCTCGGATTTTTGTCGTCTTCGTCCCCGTTCATTGTTCAGCCGCGGTGCTTTACCGATTATAGTGGGCGCCTTGTCGCCGGCGCGGTTGCGCCTCGCCGGTACCGATTGCCCGGGAGGGGGAGCAGATGAGCCAGAACAGAACAGCGGGCGTCGGAGCCTGGGAGCGGCGCGGGCCGGGCGTTGGCCTCGCGGCGGCGGTCCTGGCGGCCGCGCTCCTGGGGGCGGGCTGTGCCGCGGTGCCGGGTGCGGACCGCGCCACGGTCCGCATCGATACCACGCCCGAGGGCGCCACGGCGTTCGCCGACGGGCGCCGGCTGGGTGTGACGCCCTTGACGGTGGTGCGCGATGAGGCCTTTCCGCCCCATTGGCACGACATGGAATACCGGGTGAGCGGCACGCTGACCCTGCGCAAGGCCGGCTGCCGACCCGAGCAGATCCCCGTCAGCGACCCGGTGCTGTCGCACCCCGTACACGTGCGCCTGCATTGCGATGGGCAAGCCGGCCAGACGCCCGCGCCCGCGAGCGGCGGCTCCGCCACTGACTCGGCCAGCACGCCGGACAGCGGCCCCGCCGGCGGGGGTTCCGCCGAGCAGCGCCTGCAGCGCCTTCGCCGTCTGCACGACCAGGGCCTGATCACGGACGGGGAATACCGGCGCATCCGCCAGCGGATCCTGAATTCCCTGTAAAAAAATACCCGCCAGGGGATGACGGGTAGGTAGAAAGGACAATCACACCAAGAAACGCAATAAGGAGGATGTAAGGTATAGAATGGCCCGGAAACCCTCCGGCTGCATTGATATGGATCAAACCCGCGGCACTTGGCCGGTGGCGGCGCTGGCGGTGTAAACTCCGGCGGTCGCGGTCGGTCCAACCGTACAGGACCATCGAACCCGGCCGGCCCCGCGCGGGTCGCCCCGACGAGGAAAGCCATTATGAGTACGATTCGTCTCTCCGAGCTGCGGGCCTGGCTGCTGGGCGCGGCCTGGCTGGCGCTGGCGGTCGCGCCCGCCGCCCCGGCCGCGCCGGGCGCGGGCTTGCGCGACCTCAGCGGTCAGGCGCGCAGCATCGACGACTACACCGGTCACGGCAAATGGCTGGTGGTGATGATCTGGGCCTCGGACTGCAGCGTGTGCAACGCCGACGCCCACCAGTACGTCGATTTCTACAACGCCCATCGCGCCAAGGACATCACCATGCTGGGCGTGAGCATGGACGGCTGGTCCGGCCGCGCCGCGGCCGAGGCCTTCGTTCGCCGCCACCACGTCAGCTTCCCCAATCTCATCGGTGAGCCAGCGGCGGTCGCGCGGCTGTACCAGGACCTGACCGGCCAGAGCTGGGTCGGCACGCCGACCTTCCTCATCTACGACCCGAGCGGCACCCTGCGGGTGCAGCAGGCCGGGGCGGTGCCCGTCAAGCTCATCGAGGACTACATCCGAAGCCACGGCGCCCGGCCGGATCAGGCCCGCCGTTCCGACCGCCCGGCCGGGCCCGCCCTCGCACTGCGGCGTTGAACCGGCCAGACCGGTCCCGTCCCGGTCCCGGCCGGTGTCGGTAAATTCCTACAAGAATTCGCGGCCTTGTCCTATGCCGGCTGGCGCCCGGTTCGCCTATGCTCACAGCTGTGAACAGGGAGATGCCATCTGGGAGTATTGGGGGGCGGAGTACACAGGGATGACAGGGATGTCGCCATGAATTCATCGCAGGGCTTACGCCGCGAGATCGCCGAGTTGGAGGCCTTGTTGGCCCAGGCGCCGGACGACCCCGAGTCGCGCTGGGCGTGCTATCTGCTGCGCCACTGCCTGCATCGGCGCCGCGCGCAGCTGGCGCGCCTGAGCCGCGGGGGCGGGCCGGGTACCGGGTCGCATTGAGACCGGCGCGCCGCGCCGACCGGGACGACACCAGACAGTGGCTATTGGGCCGAAGCGTCACCGCTTCGGCCTTTTTATGCGCCCCTCTCGCCGCGCCCGCGCATCATTTTTTCGTCAAGAGCTTTCCCCGACCGCCGCGCCCGCCCGGCCGTGGTGTCACTGGTCCGCATGCAGTACACTACGGGCCCTGTCGCCCATCCGATCCGGGAACGCATCACCTTGTATCACATCGCCGAACAGCGCCTGAGGCGGCTGATCGATGCCGGCCAGGCCGGCCTTTTGCGCGAGCGCAACGTGGGGCTGGAAAAGGAGAGCCTGCGCGTGGCGCGCAGCGGGGGCATCGCCCAGACGCCCCATCCGCGCACCCTGGGCGCGGCGCTGACCAACCCCTATCTCACGACGGACTACTCCGAGGCGCTGCTGGAGTTCATCACGCCGCCGTGTTCCGATCCGCGCGAGGCGCTGGCCTTCCTGCACGACCTGCACAAGTTCGTCTACGACCGCCTCGACGATGAACTGCTTTGGGCCACGAGCATGCCCTGCGTGCTCGCGGGTGCCTCGAGCATTCCCATTGCCGAATACGGCCGGTCCAATGTGGGCATGATGAAGACCGTCTATCGCCGCGGCCTGGGGCATCGCTACGGCAAGATGATGCAGGTCATCGCCGGCGTGCACTTCAATTACTCGCTGTCCGATGAGTTCTGGGCGGCCTACCATACGCTGGAGGGCGCGGATGTCAGCCGGCGCGCGTTCATCGACGATGCCTACATGGGCATGGTGCGCAACCTGCAGCGTTACGGTTGGCTGGTGCCCTATCTGTTCGGCGTCTCGCCGGCGGTGTGCAAGTCCTTCCTCGAGGGGCTGCGCACGCGCCTGCCCGAGTTCGACGCGAACACGTTCTACGAGCCGTTCGCGACCTCGCTGCGCATGGGCGATATCGGCTATCAGAACAACCGCGAGGGCGAGATCGGCATCAAGGCCTGTTACGACAGCCTCGATTCCTACGTCGACAGCCTGACCTGCGCCATCGAGACGCCGAGTCCCGAGTACGAGCGCATCGGCGTGCTCGTCGACGGCGAGTACCGCCAGCTCAACGCCAACATGCTCCAGATCGAAAACGAGTACTACAGTACCGTGCGGCCCAAGCAGGTGCTCGAGGACAACGAGAAGCCAACGCTGGCGCTCAAGCGCCGCGGCATCCGCTACGTCGAGCTGCGCTCGCTCGACGTCAACGCCTTCGACCCCCTGGGCATCAGCGAAGACCAGCTGTATTTTCTCGAGGCCCTCATGGTGTTCTGTCTGCTCCAGGACAGTCCGGCCATTGGGGCGCAGGAGGCGGCCGCCATCGACCGCAACCAGAATCAGGCCGCCCACCGCGGGCGCGACCCCCAGCTCAAGCTCGAGCGCGCCGGCCAGATGCTGCCCCTGCGCCAATGGGGGTTGGAACTGCTCGACGCGATGGCCGGCATCTGCGCGGTCCTGGACGGGCACCCCTCCGGCGGGCCCTACTCGGCCAGCCTCGCGCGCCAGCGCGCCGCGCTCCAGGACCCGGCCTTGACGCCCTCGGCGCGTATGCTCACCGAGATGCGCGAGTCGCGCGAGGGTTTCTATCACTTCGCCCTGCGCATGTCGCAAAAGCACCACCGCTATTTCGCCGCCACGGCCCTGGACGCTGAGCGCCAGGCCTTCCTGGACGAGGTGGCCCGCCGCTCGCTGCGCGAGCAAGGCGAAATCGAGGCCGCCGAACGCCTGGACTTCGGCGACTACCTCGCGCGCTATTTCGCCCAGGGCACTGCCGAGCGGCCCGCGGCCACGTCCTGACGCGGCCGGCCGCGCGCCGCCTTCGGCGGCGCGTTTGCCCCTGGCCATCTATCCTTGTAGCGAGGACGTCGAGCCGCAGCCACGCGAGGTGCCATGGTCATGAAACCCATCCGCAATCCACTTTTGAGTTTGATTCGCCGCTCGGCACTGACCGGCGCCGCCCTGCTGCTTTGCCTGGCGCCGGCGGGGGCGGCGCGGCGCGCGTGCGAACCGTTGCGACTGGCCGGGATGATGGGCCCCGGCATGGGCCCCGGTATGAACACGGGCCGCGGCGGCTCGGCGGCGGCCAACGCCAGCGCGGCCGCCTCTTCCTCGGACGGGGCGGGGCGTGCGCTGGTGCGTTACATCCGCGACCAGGGACTGTCCTGCCTGCGCTGCCACGGCGTCGACGCGCCGCGTTTCGGTCCCCCGTTTCGCGCCATGGCGCGCGCGGCGGCCGGTCAGCCCGATCCGCAGCGCCGCCTGCGCGAGGCTATCGTCAACGGTGTCGGGCGCATGCCGCCGGGCCTGGCCGACGGCGAACAGGCCAAGCGCTTGGCCCATTACATCCTGGAACTCGCCGGTCACAGCGACGCCGCCGGCGCGCGCTGATCCCCGCCCGGTCGACGCGCCGTGTGCGGCCGCTACACCCTGGCCAGCTCCCCCCGGATGCTGGCCGAGCAGTTCGAGCTGGCGCCGTGGGCGGGCGAACTGGCGCCGCGCTACAATATCGCGCCGGGCCAGGCCGTGGCCGTGGTGCGCGTTGGCGCCGAGGGGGCCCGCGTGCTGGATTCGCTGCGCTGGGGTCTGGTCCCCGCCTGGGCGAAGGACCCGGCCATCGGCCATCGCCTGATCAATGCCCGGGTCGAGACCCTGCCCGTCAAACCCGCCTATCGCGACGCCCTGCGCCGCCGGCGCTGCCTGATAGCGGCCGATGGCTTTTACGAGTGGCAGCGCCGCGAGCGCGGCAAGCAGCCCTATTGGATCGCCCGCGCCGATCGTCGCCCGTTCGGTTTCGCCGGACTGTGGGAATCGTGGTCCGATGCGCGGGACGAGAGGCTCGAGACCTGCACCATCGTCACGACGGCGGCGAGCCCGGCGCTGCGATCGATTCATGAGCGCATGCCGCTCATCGTCGCGCCCGAACATTATGGCCGCTGGTTGGATCCCGCGCGCGCCGATGCCCGTGCGCTGTTGGCCTTGCTCGGCGCGGGCGAGTGCAGCGAACTGCGGGCGCGCGCCGTGTCGGCCGCGGTCAACAACCCCCGACGCGAGGGACCGGCGTTGATCGAACCGCAAGCGCGCACCGGTGAGCCGTCTTCGTCCGATTGAGCCGGCGAGCCGCTGGCTTGCTAATTGCATAGTCGTATCCGCCGCGCGGCGCGTGTCACATATCTCGCGATTGTCAGTGTCCTCGCAGTTGGGGTAGGCTGATTTTCGTCGATTAGCCGCGCGAGCCGCGCCCAATCCGCACCTTGTCGACCTCGTGGGTCTTCTCGGCCGCGCCGAGTCCACGGGCTTCGCCGACGGCAGGGTCCTTCGGCTCGATACGGGCGATCGACGGGAGTCGTGTCCATCGTATCCGAGGCTCGTCGCCCCGGTCCGTGGCCACCATCGAAGAGTCAAGAAGCGGTTACGGTGTCCGGTTTCATCGGCGGGGCGGGCACCACAACGAGCCGCTCGGTGAAGAGCGAATTGAGATCATGAAGTCAATCTATGTAGGGAATCTGCCGTTCAGTGCCTCAGAGGACGAGGTCCGCGAAATATTTGCCCCCTTCGGGGCCGTCCATTCCGTCAAGTTGATCTCCGATCGGGAAACGGGCCGCCCGCGCGGCTTCGGGTTCGTCGAGATGGACGAGGGCGATGCCGCCAGCGCCATCGAAGAGCTCAACGGCAAAGAAATGGGGGGACGCTCGCTGCGTATCAACGAGGCGCAGCCGCGCTCACCCCGTCCCCAGCGCGAGCGCTGGTAAGACATAAGCCTTCCGTGAGGTTCGCCGGCCCCGCCGCGCGGCGGGGCCGGCGCGGCCCCGGCATCCATCTCCCCGGGTGGATGCGCCGGGCCGTTATGTCCCCGTCAGCCGGCTCGCGTCCGCGGGCCGGCGCTACCAACTCAGTGCCCGCAGACGCGAGACTTTCTTGTATTGATGCCCCTGCATGCGCGTGAGGACGTGATCCAGGGCGCGCAGTGCCTCCAGGATATGCGGACCCTTGTTGAGCATGACGCACTCGGCGCGCACCCCCATGGCCGCATCGGTGAATTCGGGCCGCGAGCGCACGCCCTTTTTCGCGATGGATTCGAGCACTTGCGTGGCCCAAATCACCGGCACGTGTGCGGCCTCGCACAGCCATAATATCTCTTCTTGAATTTCCGCCGTGCGCACACTGCCCAACTCGACGGCCAGGTCGCCGCGCGCGATCATCACGCCCAGGCGGTGGCGTCCGATGGTGCCGAGCAGGAGTTCGGGCAGGTTGGCGACCGCCTCCCGGTTCTCGATCTTGGCGACGATGGGCAGTGCGCCGCAATTGCGCCGCTCCAACGCCGTGATCAGCGCGTCGATGTCTTCGAGCGTGCGCACGAAGGAAAAGCCGACCATGTCGGCGTTCGCGCAGATGAAATCCAGATCCTGCAGGTCCTTCTCCGTCAACGCGGGCAGGGGCAGTCGGGTGTCCGGTAAATTGATGCCTTTGTCTTGGCGTACCCGGACACCGCCCGGTGGGGCGTGGGTGACCCGCAGCAGCGCCCCGTCGGGGCCAACCGACTCGACGACGGTGCCCAGGCGGCCGTCGTCGATCCACACGCTGTGGCCAGGCTCGAGCTGTGCGACCACCGCGGGCACCGAGCAGCTGATGCGCGCCGGCGAGAGCAGCCGCCCATCGATGTCATATACGGCGGGCGCGCCAGGTTCGTCTCCCATTGTCAGCAGCAGCCGCTCGTCGCGGCACACGCGAATCTCCACGGGTTTGCCGGGAAAGGGGCAGACCGGATACTCCCCCAGAGAACAAAATTCCCCGTCCGGCTCGCGTCGTTGCCAGTCGAACACCGTGTCGGCCGCGAGGTAGGCGTTGCGTTGTGACTGCGCCAGCCATTGCCCATCGGGCAGACGCTCCAATATATCCAAGTGGCGCCGCTTGCCCCGCGTGTCTCGAAACGCGAGGCGATCGCCTGCGGCCAATTGCCGGTGCAGCGCTTCGGGCAGCCGCAGTGGTGCGTCCTTGGCCGAGCCGCCCGGGTCGTCGGCCGCCTCTTCGCTGGCCAGGACAACCTGCGCCGCACTTACCACGGCGCCATACGCATCGCGGATCAGATGCAGATGGCGCACGGCGGCCGCCCGGCGCAGCGGCCCGGTCCGAAGCTTCTGACCGGCCAAGTCCATGAGTACCTTACAGGGCTTTGCGACCTTGGCCTCGGCCCGATGCAGTCGCTCCAGCATGGCCCGCCAGATGTCGGCGTCGTCGTGGGCGCAATTGATACGCGCGCAATTCATCCCATTGCGCAACAGCGCTTCGAGCAGCGAGTCGTCCGTTGCCGCCTCGGTGGGCAGGGTAACCATGATGCGCACGTCCCGAGCCTGCGTGACGGGCCCGAACAGCTCACGCGCAGCCGCCCGCAGCCGCCGTTGGCCGTCCGTGAACTCGCCGCCCATGTGCGAATCGGCCAGCTCAGCGCCGGCGGGTCGTGCCGCGCGGGTGATGATTTCGATGACCCGATCGAGTGTCGCCAGCACGTGTGCCTCGCCCCGCCCGAGCGAGGACAATCCGGCCCGTGCCAGACGGTCTTGGACAGAGCGCAGGTCGCGCCGGCGCAGCGCAAGATAATGGGCGAGATTGGTCGCGCTGGGTGTGTAATGCCCATCGGGGTACCAGGGCTTGAACGGCCGCAGGATCTGCCTACCACTGTCGGCCACGTATTCGCGCAGCTCTCGCAACTCGGTCAGCGATTGGGCGAGCGACTCGGCAAAATGGTCGCGGGCAGCAGTGTCATTCATTCGCCTTTGAATACCGCGCCACCGTTACCGTTTCGTGACCCTTCACGGTGGTCGGCGCTGAATGATCAGTGCCGTGCGGTCATCGCTGGCCGGTGCGCCGCGGGTGAATGCCGTCAATGCCGCGCGCAGCGTATCGACCAGCTCCTGCGGCGGTTCGCCGTGGTGTTCGGCGATAAGCGACTTGACCCGCTCCAGGCCGAAGCTCTCACCCTGTCCGTTGCTGGCCTCGTAGACGCCGTCGGAGATCACCGCGACGATGTCGCCCGGCTCCAGATGCAGCGGGGGACCGAGGCGCACGTCGAGCTCGGTCAGGACGCCCAAGGGCGGGCTGTCCGCGGCGATCTCATCGAACACCGGCGCCTCGGGAGCCGAGGCGGACGCGCGGTAGTGCAGGATGGGGGCCTGCCCGGCACTGAAACCGCTCAGGGTGTGCGTGTGCGGGTCCAGCACGGCCAGCCACGCCGTGATGAAACGCCCGCCGTGCAGATCGGCGCAGAGCTGATCGTTCAAGTGGTGCACGATGTGGCGCAGGTCCTCGCCCGTGCGCACGGCCATGCGCAGCATGGCGCGCACCTGCGTGGCCGAGAGCGCGGGACCGATGCCATGGCCCGTGGCGTCGGCCAGCAGCAGTACCGCGGCCTCGGCCCGATCGGTGCACAGGCGCCGTATGCCGTCGTCGTCGCAGTAGCCGATGACGTCGAAGGTATCGCCGCCGGTCTCCTCGGCCGGTTCGCTCCAGGTGCCCAGGGCGTATCCAGTCAATTCCGGCAGTTGGGCCGGCAGGGTCCCTTGCTGGATCTCGCGCGCCAGTTGCAGGTCGCGCTCGAGCTTGAGCAGTGTCTGCAATGATTCGCGCATGCGCTCGTGTGCTTCGGCCAATTGCCGTACCTCGGTCACCGACGATTCCACGGGGCTTCCCTTGTAAAGATTGAGCCGGCTGATGCGATCGCTTTGCTGCACCAGGACCCGCAGCGGTCGGCTGTAGCGGCGCGCCAGGCCGAAGGCGCGCACTACGGCCAGCGCGATCACGACCAAGGTGATCAACACGATCCATTCGCGCACCTCGACCAGCCGGCCCAGCAGGTCAGCCTCGGGTACCAGGACCACCGACCAGACCGTGCGATTGCCGGCGAGCGCGAAGGGGCGCGCCTCGGCCCACCAGGTCTGATCGCCGCTGACAAAGCGCAGCGGTCCGGTCTCGTACAGACTGCGCTTGGCAAAGGCGCGGGTTGCATCGGCCGCCAGCGGTATGCCGAGGGCCTTGGGCCGCTTCAGCAGTGCCTTTTGCCGTTTGGCCTCGGTGTCGAAGCGTGGTGCGTTCGGCAGGCCGATCACGCGCCCGTCGTCGCTGAGGACGACGACCTGCCCGTGCGGGCTGACCCGCAGACCGGCGGTGAACCGCGAAAGGTCGCTGAGGGCGACATCGAAGCCGACCACGTATTCATGCTTGTCGTCGGCGCGGTAGGCGAGCGAGGCGCTCAACCCGGGCTGTTGGGTCGTGTAAAACGTATAGGGCCGGGTCCAGAACACCCGTGTGTCGCGCTCGCCGGGCCTTTGCGCCGGCGCGCCCTGTTCCTGCAGCCGGTGCTGGCGCACGGCGCCCTTGAACCAGGGCCGGGTCCGTGGGTCGTAATCCAGGTTCCTCCAATAGACCTTCGGCGTGGGGTCGGAGTCCGTCCACTCCAGCCAACGTGTGCGCTCGCCCCATTCATCCCGGCGCGTCTGGCGGTTGTACCAGTGGCCGTCGCGGTGTTGGAGCATGTACTCGCGGCCGCGACCGTCGGCTATTACCAGTGAGGAGACCTGCGGGTGGCGGCGCAGCAAGGGCTCGAGCAGCCGGTTGAGTCGCCGCGGGTGGTCGATGTCGAGCTGGCCGCGCCGGCCCCAGTCGCGCAGCAATTCCAGATCCGCCACCACCGGATCGAAGAACCGGCGCAGGCGGCTGTCGGTCAGATCGATCGTGCGTTCGATGATCGACTTCGAGAGGGTGCGAACGGCCCGGTTGGAGGCCAGGTAAGTGACGGCCATGATCGCGCCGCTGAGCACGACGATGACCAGCAGCAGATTGGTCAACAGGCTGCGGCGGATGGAGATCGAGCGGGCCATGGCAGTCCCGTCGGCGCGCCGGGGCAGCGGCCCGCCCTAGACCTGATCGACGTCGTCGGCGTCCACCTGGCCGCTGAGGCGCCGGCGCACGTGCGACCAGGACAGGCCGGCGGTCAGCACACCGGCGAGTATGATCTGGGTGATGTAGGCCAGCGTGCGGGCGTTGTGCGCGGCCAGCAAACCGGCGTCGACGAGGAGCCAGATGAGCGTGGCGAAGAACGCCAAGGCCAGGCTCAGCCCGATAAAGCCCAGGGACCGCAGCGAGGCGCGCACGAACACGGCCCAGCCGATGAGCAGCACGACGCCGGCGAAGGCCTTGACGGCGGTGATCTGCGGCAGCTGGCGCAGGGCCCAGTGGAAGTAGGAATAGCCTTCCGGATTGTAGCTTGCGAACACCAGCACCAGTGCGGCAAAAAAGCGCAGCCCGAAGCCTTGCCAGCCGAATCCGTTGTTTTGCATCGCCCGCACCCCGCGCCACCGTGAGCCCATGACACTAGCGCGGATCGCAAGGGCGGGCAAGCGCCGGGCTATACTGGGACCATGGACCTGTTGCTCAATAGCTTTGTCGTGTTGTTCATCGTCGTCGACCCGATAGGCGTGGCCGCGCTGTTCTCTATGCTCAGCCGCGAGGTGCCGCGGGCCGACCAGCGGCGCATGGCCGTCAAGGCGAGCGTGCTGGCGGGCGCGATCCTGGTCGTGTTCTTCCTGCTCGGCGATCGGCTCTTGCTGCGCCTGGGGATAGGCCTGCCGGCCTTTCGCATTGCCGGGGGCGTCTTGTTGTTCCTGTTGGCCATCGACATGGTATTCGCCCGCCAATCCGGTCTGCGCTCGGCCACTATGCGAGAGCAAATAGAGGCCGAGCATCGCCCGGATATTTCCGTTTTCCCCCTGGCCTTTCCCCTGATCGCGGGGCCGGGCGCGCTGACCAGCGTCTTGCTGATGGCCGCCTCCGCCCACCCGCTGGCGATCCACCTCGGCATGCTCGTCGTGCTGATGGGGGTGTCGGTCCTGACCCTGGTTTCGCTGCTGCTCGCGCCGCAGATCATGGGCTTGTTGGGCGAGACGGGCACCAATGTCATCAGTCGGCTGTTCGGCCTGGTATTGGCCGCACTGGCGGTGCAGTTCGTGATCGACGGCCTGCGTGCGGCCTGGGCGTGAGGCCCGGCGCCGGCGGCGCCCGTGCCGCGGTAGCGCGGCTCAGGCGGCGTAGCCGGGATCGCCGATGGGCCCGACCCGCCCGTCGTCCAGCGTGCCGTGCGGCAACGCTCGCCCAGCGGGATTGGCCGGCGCCTCTACGGTGAACTCCTGCCAGGCATCCCGGTCTTTCAATAGGGCCCTGAGCAGGGCCACGTTCAAGGCATGGCCCGAGCGACAGGCGCTGTAGGCGCCGCGCAGTCCGCAGCCGAGCAGGTACAGATCGCCCACGGCGTCCAGGAGCTTGTGGCGTACGAACTCGTCCGGCGAGCGCAGACCGTCACGATTCACCACACCGCGCTCGTCCAGGACGATGGCATTGTCGGTGCTGCCGCCCAGGGCCCGGTGTCGGGCACGCAATTGTTCCAGATCCCGCAGGAAGCCGAAGGTGCGGGCCCGGCTGATTTCCTTTATGTAGGAGCGCTGCGTGAAATCGACGCTCAGGCTCTGGCGTCCGGCCGCGAAAACGGGGTGGTCGAAGTCGATGGTGAACTCGGCCCGAAAGCCCGCGTAGGGTTCCAGGCGCGCCCATTTGTCTCCGTCGCGCACCTCGACGCGCCGGCGGACCTGGATGAGGCGGCGGGCGCGCGCCAGCTCGCGAATGCCGGCCGACTCCAGCAGGAATATGAACGGCGCCGCGCTGCCGTCCATGATCGGTATCTCCGGTCCGTGGACATCGATGAGGAGGTTGTCGACGCCGACGCCGGCCAGTGCCGAGAGCAGGTGTTCGACCGTGGCCACGCTCGGACCGCTGCCGTTGGCCGCGAGTGTCGTGCCCAGGTCAGTGTCCGCGACATTGGACAGGGTGGCGTGAATGAGGGTGCGCGGGGCGATATCGCGCCGGCGAAACACGATGCCCGTGTTGGGCGGCGCCGGGCGCAGCGCGATGGTGGAGTGCTCACCGGTATGCAGGCCGATACCGGTGGCGCGAATGGTGTTGTTGAGCGTGCGCTGGCGCCAGGCTTTGACTGTCATGGTTCTGTCAAAGCAGCATTCGTGCCACTGCGCCTGGTTGGCGCCGGGTGGCGTGGTTGCGTTCTCGCGACCGGTCTACATCCAATGCCGCGCACCGAAGCGGTGCGCGGGCGGGAACGTCGGCGCTTGCATTGTGCACGGCCATGCGTCAACGTTGGCCGCGTAGTGCCACACAAGGAGGAAACGTTGTCCGACGCCCTGACAGAGGCTTATAAAATCCTCGATGAAGCCAAGGTCTATTACGAAGGCCGTGCGGTAGGCACCATCGCCAGCGACGACTCCGACGCGCCGGCCGACAATTACGCCGACTGCTTCGTGCGTGACTTTGTCCCCTCGGCCTTTGTGTTTTTGTTGGACGGCGATACCGAGACCGTACGCAACTTCCTCGAGCTCATCCTCAAGCTGCGTGACCAGCAGGCCGAGCAGGAAGGCCACCAGATGTTGCCGCGCGTGATGCCGGCCAGTTTCCGGGTGACCTTCCGCGAGGACGGCGGCCAGGACGTGCACGCCGATTTCGGCGATCGCGCCATCGGGCGGGTGGCGCCCGTCGACTCGATGATGTGGTGGTTGATCATACTCGCCGCCTATACGCGCATCAGCGGCGATACCTCGCTGGCCCGCCGCCCGGAGATGCAGCGCGGTATTCGCATGATCATGAATATCAGCCTGCGCGATCACTTTGAGGTCTTTCCCACGCTGCTGGTGCCCGATGCCTCGTTCATGATCGACCGGCGCATGGGCGTCTACGGCCACCCCCTGGAGATCCAATCGCTGTTCTACGGCATCCTGAACGTCGGGCGCGAGCTCCTCGACCCCGACGATCCGGACTGCCACCCCGTACTGGAACAGATGGCCAAGCGCCTGAACCTGCTGACCGACTACGTGCGCCGCTTCTATTGGCTCGACCTGAAGCGCCTCAACGACATCCATCGTTACCGCACCGAGGTCTTCGGGCACGATACTCAGAACCAGCTCAATATCTATCCCGAGAGCATCCCGGACTGGGTGGTCGACTGGCTGCCCGACGAGGCGGGCTATCTGGTGGGCAACCTCGGCCCCGGACGCATGGACTTTCGGTTCTTCTCGTTCGGTAATCTACTGGCCGTGATGTTCGGCCTGGCCGAGGCCGACCACAGCGAGCGCATCATGCAGGTCTTCGAGGCTCGCTGGGACAACCTGGTCGGGACCATGCCGGTGAAGATCTGCTATCCGGCCATGGAGGGGCGCGAGTGGCACCTGATGACGGGCTCCGACCCCAAGAACACGCCCTGGTCCTATCACAACGGCGGTAATTGGCCGACCCTGCTGTGGCCCTTCGTCGCCGCCGCCCTGACGGTCGGGCGCTCGGACCTGGCGCGCCGTGCCTACGAATTGGCCGCCAACCGCCTGCCGGGCGATCGCTGGCCGGAATACTACGACGGGCGCAGCGGGCGTTTCATCGGCCGGCGGGCCAACTACAACCAGACCTGGTCGGCCGCCAGCCTCATCCTCGCCAGCAAGCTCCTCGACGACCCGGACACGCTCGGGCGCCTCGCCGTCGGCCGGACCGAATAGTCGCGTCCCCTTAGCTGCCCAGGCTCTTGGCCGCGATCTCGTAGACGTCCTTGGAGATACCCTGGTGGTCGCGGACGCGCTCGAGCTGGGCGCGCATCAGCGCGGCGCGGGCCTCGTCATAGCGGCGCCAGCGGCTCATGGCCCCGAGCAGGCGGGCGGCGATCTGCGGGTTGAGCCCGTCCAGGGCCAGGACCTGATCGGCCAGGAAGGTGTAGCCGTACCCATCGGCGGCGTGGAAGCGCACCGGGTTGCCCTGGCAGAAGCGGCCGATCAGGGCGCGCACCTTGTTGGGATTGGTCAGCTTGAAGGCGGGATGGTCCATCAGCACCTTAACGCGCTCCAGCGTGTCCGGCAGGCGCGAACCGGCCTGCAGCGCGAACCATTTGTCCACGACCTGCGGGTCGTGCTGCCAGCGATGGTAGAAGGCCGCCAATGCCTCGTGGCGTTCGGGGATGTCGTGGTGGACCAGGGTGGCGAGCGCGCCGAGCGCGTCGGTCATGTTGTTGGCCGCCTCGAACTGGTGCAGGCATTGGGCGTGGATGTCGGGCTCGTCGAGTTCCATCAGGTAGGCCAGCGATAGGTTTTTCAGCCAGCGCCGCGCCATGGCGGCGGCGGAAAACTCATAAGGTCCCTGCTCGGTGAGCGCCGCGTACGCCGCCTGCCACTGCTCGCGCAGGGCCGAGGCCAGGCGCGCGCGGGCAAATTCGCGCACCGCGTGGATCGCCTCGACATCGACCACGTCGCACTGGTCGGCAAGGTAGGCCTCCGAGGGCAGGGTCAGGGCCTGGGCGAGCAGGGCCGGATCGGCCTCGCGGTCGGCGAGCACTCGCCCGAAGGCCTCGATGAAGACGGGCTCGAGCTCCAGCGTCCGCCTGGCGCGCCAGTCGGGCAGCAGACGCAGCAGGGTGTTGACCGCCAGCTGCTGGCCGGCGTCCCAGCGGTTGAACTCGTCGCTATCGTGCGCGAACAGGAAGGCGAGCTCGGCATCCGGGCGTTCCACCGATACCTTGACCGGCGCCGAGAACCCGCGCAGCAGTGAGGGGACCGGTGGCTCGTCGATGTCGGCGAAGCTGAAGCGCTGCTCGGGCTCGCGCACCTCCAGTACACGGGTGCCGGTGGCCGGGGCCGACTCGCCGGCCAGGCGCAGCGGCAGTTCGCGGCCCTCGGCATCGAGCAGGCCGACGGCCAGCGGGATATGGAACGGGGCCTTGTCGGGCTGGCCCGGCGTGGCCGGGCACGACTGGCTTACGTGCAGCGTGTAGGTGCGCGTGCGCGGGTCGTGCTCGGTGCGCACCTTGAGCTCGGGCGTGCCCGCCTGGTCGTACCACAGCTTGAACTGGGTCAGGTCGACCTCGTTGGCGTCCTCCATGGCGGCGATGAAGTCGTCGGTGGTCACCGCCTGGGCGTCGTGGCGCTCGAAGTACAGATCGGTGCCGCGGCGAAAGCCCTCGGGGCCGAGCAGGTTGCGCACCATGCGCACGACCTCCGCGCCCTTGTTGTAGACGGTCACGGTGTAGAAATTGCTGATCTCGATATAGGAGTCCGGGCGCACGGGGTGGGCCATGGGGCTGGCGTCCTGGGCGAACTGGTGGGTGCGCAGGATGTTGACCTCGCCGATGCGCTTGACCGCGGCCGAGTTCATGTCGGCGCTGAATTCCTGGTCGCGAAAGACCGTGAAGCCCTCCTTCAGGCTGAGCTGGAACCAGTCGCGGCAGGTGACCCGGTTGCCGGACCAATTGTGAAAGTATTCATGGCCGACGATGCCCTGGATATTGTAGTAGTCGTCGTCGGTGGCCGTCTCGGCGCTGGCCAGCACGCAGGCCGAGTTGAAGATGTTCAGGCCCTTGTTCTCCATCGCGCCCATGTTGAAGTCGTCGACGGCGACGATGTTGAACACGTCCAGGTCGTACTCGCGCCCATAGGTTTCCTCGTCCCAGCGCATGGCCTGTTTCAGGCAGGCCATGGCGTGCTCGCATTTGCCCAGGTTGCGCGGCTCGACGTAGATGCGCAGCGTCACCTCGCGCCCGCCGCAGGTGGTGTAGTGGTCCTCGTGATAGTCGAGCTGGCCGCCGACCAGGGCGAACAGATAGCTCGGCTTGGGGTAGGGGTCGTGCCAGCGCACGCGCTGGCGCCCATCGTCCAGCACCTGGCTCTCGAAGGGGTTGCCGTTGGACAGCAGCACCGGATAGCTCTCCCGGTCGGCCGTGAGCGTCACGGTGAACACCGCCATGACGTCCGGGCGGTCCGGATAATAGGTGATGCGCCGAAAGCCCTCGGCCTCGCACTGGGTGCACAGCATCCCGCCCGAGGCGTACAGGCCCTCCAGGGCGGTGTTGGCCGCCGGGTGGATGCGCGTCTCCACCTCCAGGGTGAAGCGCTCGGGCACGGTCTCGATGGTGAGTGACTCCTCACCCACCGTATAGTCACCCCCCTGCAGGGCGTGCCCGTCGAGCTCCAGCGAAATCAGCTCCAGGTCCTGGCCGTCGAGCACCAGCGGCGCGGCGCCTTGCGGGGCGGCCGGGTTGCGGTGGATCCGCAGGCGCGAGCGCACGTGCGTGGTTTGCGGGTCGAGCTCGAAGTCCAGCTCGGCCGTCTCCACCAGATAGGCCGGTGGCGTGTAGTCCTTCAGATAGGTCGCGCCCGGCGTCGCGGGCGCGCTGGCGCCGTCTTTGCCGATGTCGCCCATAATGATTCCCCTGAAATTCGATGGCTATGTGATCTTCGAGTCAAGCGAGCATGCCAAGTTCCTGCCGGTCTGTACAGGCGCCCGGCGGCGCATGGCGTCACAAAATTATAGCTATACAGCCTTTGGGTTTTGTCCTATGCTTCCGCCCAGGTACGGGACCTTTCCTCTTAATCTGCCGATGCGCCGGGTAACACCTTCCGCCTCGAATATTCCTGATTTAGAAGACAAGTGAACGACCGCCGGAGCGGGCCGAACGTTCTGTGGCCGGTACTTGCGGCAACTGCGCCGCCTTGCCGGTGACGATTCGGAACGCGCAATGTGTGATGGCCGGGTTTTATCCCGACCGATATTTTTAGAGTGAAGATACGACGATGAAGTCCATTTATGTTGGCAACCTGCCCTTTACCGCCTCGGAAGACGAGGTCCGTGAGCTGTTCGAGCGTCACGGTACCGTGCATTCCGTCAAACTGATCAACGATCGCGAGACCGGCCGCCCGCGCGGTTTCGGTTTCGTCGAGATGGAACAGGCCGATGCCGAGGCCGCCATCCAGGCCCTCAACGGCCAGGATATGGGTGGCCGGGCCCTGCGCATCAACGAGGCCCAGGAGCGCGCCCCGCGCCCGCAGAAGCGCTGGTAAGCGCGGCGGCCATGCGGGCCGGCCGCCCGGCCCGCATGGCTTCGCTTCAGTTCATCGACGTGTTACCGTAGCGCGCGTCCGTCGGCGCCGCGCCCACTGGCCTTTGTTGTTCTCCGCCGCGGTCGCCCGACCTGCACAGGCCATGACCCAAGCACTTTCCATACGCAACCTGACCAAGACCTACGCCAACGGCTTCCAGGCCCTCAAGGGGATCGATCTGGACGTCGAGGAGGGGGATTTCTTCGCGCTGCTCGGGCCCAACGGGGCGGGCAAGTCCACGACCATCGGTATCATCGCCTCCCTGGTCAACAAGAGCGGCGGTACGGTCAAGATATTCGATACCGATATCGACACCGATTTCGGCAAGGCCAAGACCTACCTGGGCCTCGTCCCCCAGGAGTTCAATTTCAACGTCTTCGAGCCGGCCGTGGAGATCGTGGTCAACCAGGCCGGTTATTACGGCATCGAGCGCCGCGAGGCCTACGAGCGCGCCGAGGGGTGCCTCAAGCAGCTCGGCCTGTGGGAGCAGCGCCAGACCATGGCCCGAAACCTCTCCGGCGGCATGAAGCGCCGGCTGATGATCGCCCGGGCCCTCGTGCATCAGCCGCGGCTGCTGATCCTCGATGAGCCCACCGCCGGCGTGGACATCGAGATCCGCCGTTCCATGTGGAAGTTCATGCGCGAGATCAACGCGCGCGGCACGACCATTATCCTGACCACGCACTATCTCGAAGAGGCCGAGAGCCTGTGCCGCAACATCGGCATCATCGATCACGGCGAACTCATCGAGCACACGACCATGAAGCACCTGCTCGGTCAGCTGCAGAGCGAGACCTTCGTGCTGGATCTCGCCAAGCCCATCGAGCGCCTGCCCGAGTTGCCCGGCCATGCCGCCACGCTGGTCGATGACCACACGCTGGAAGTGGAGATATCCAAGGACAAGGGCATCAATAAGGTCTTCGTTGATCTGGCCGCCAACGGTATCGAGGTCACGAGCATGCGCAACAAGACCAATCGCCTCGAGCAATTGTTCATGCACCTGGTGGACGCCGAGCGATGAGTACGGGGCACGGCATGACGGCGCGGCAGAAGTACACCGCGTTCCAGACCATCGTGATCAAGGAGGTCCTGCGCTTCACCCGCATCTGGATCCAGACCATCCTGCCGCCGATGATCACCACGGCGCTGTATTTTCTGATCTTCGGCCACCTCATCGGCTCGCGCATCGGCGAGATGGACGGCTACCGGTACATGGACTACATCGTGCCGGGGCTGATCATGATGGCCGTGATCAACCACTCCTACGCCAACGTGGTGTCCTCCTTCTTCGGCTCCAAGTTCCAGCGCCACATCGAGGAGATGATGGTCTCGCCGGTGCCGAACTACCTGATCCTGCTCGGATTCGTCGCCGGCGGCGTGGCGCGCGGGCTGTGCGTGGGCGTGGCCGTGACCATCGTGTCGCTGTTCTTCGCCACGTTCCAGATTCACAATGCCTGGGTCATCGTCACCACCTTCGTGCTGACCTCGACCCTGTTCGCCCTGGGCGGCTTCATCAATGGCGTGTTCGCCAAGAGCTTCGACGACATCTCCATCATTCCGACCTTCGTGCTCACGCCGCTGACCTACCTGGGCGGGGTGTTCTATTCGATCAAGACCCTACCGGCGTTCTGGTATCACGCCTCGCTGGTCAATCCCATCCTGTACATGATCAATGCCTTCCGCTACGGCTTCCTCGGTACCTCCGATATCCCGATCGGCGTGTCCTACGCCATCATCATCGGCTTCATCGCGGTACTGTTCATCTTCAGCCTGCACCTGCTGAACAAGGGCCACGGCATCCGCACCTGAGCCCGGCGCCGCCTCTAGCGCCGATTCTTGCAGCTCCCTCCGCGCTTGAGCGTCGCCGGACCGAAGCGCTCGTTGATGCTGTCGGCCACGCGGTCGAGCGCCCGTTCGCGAGTGCCGCTGGGTGCCGGCTCGTAGGACGCCTCGGCGAACAGGTCGGCCTGGGCCGGTTGGCCCTCCTCGTCGAAGCCGCTCACGCCCATGCCGATGAGGCGCAGCGCCGGCCGGCCCGGCGGCAGGCGCTCGTCGAACAGCCGGCGCACCGTTTGCCACAGCGTCTGCGTGACATCGGTGGGGGTATCCAGGGTCTGGGAGCGGCTCAGGGTGGTGAAGTCGGCCAGGCGCGCCTTGAGGTGCACCGTGCGTCCGCGCAGGCCTTGGCGGCGCAGGCGCCAGGCAACCTGCTCGGTGAGCTGGAGCAGGATCGCGCGCAGGACCTCGGGCTCGCGGATGTCGGCCTCGAAGGTCGTCTCGTGCGAGATGGACTTGGCCTCGGCGTCGCTGACCACGGGCCGCTCGTCGCGCCCGTGAGCGAGTTCCCACAGGTCGCGCCCGTGCTTGCCGAAATAATGGGCCAGCACCTCGGAGCCCAGGGCCCGGGCCTGGGCGATGGTGGTCACGCCCAGGCGCTCGAACGTGGCCGCGGCCGCCTTGCCCACGCCCCACAGGCGGGTGACCGGCAGGGGATCGAGAAACGCCTGTACGCCGTTCGGATCGACGCGCAGGAATCCGTCCGGTTTGCCCAGGTCCGAGGCCAGCTTGGCGAGGAACTTGTTCGGCGCCACGCCGACCGAGGCGACCAGTTCCAGCTCGGCGCGGATATCGGTCTTGATGCGGGCGCCGATGGCATCGGCCGGTCCGAACAGGCGCTCGCTCGCGGCCACGTCCAGAAAGGCCTCGTCCAGGGACAGCGGCTCGATGAGCGGCGTGTAGCGCTCGAACACGGCGCGGATCTGCTGGGAGAGCTCGGCGTAGCGGGCCATGCGCACAGGCAGCACGATGAGCTGCGGGCAGCGGCGCAGGGCGCTGGCCATGGGCATGGCGCTGTGTACCCCGAAGCGCCGGGCCTCGTAGCTGGCGGCGGCCACCACGCCGCGGCCCTGCGGGCTGCCGCCGACCACCACCGGCTTGCCCGCGAGCGAAGGGTCGTCACGCGCCTCGACCGAGGCATAAAAGGCGTCCATATCGATATGGATGATCACGGCGCGACCACGCGGTGCTGGGCAGAGGCCGCCATTTTACCCCGCCGGCCGGCCCCTGGCACGGGGCACTGCGAACCGTTGAGACAGATCAGTACGGGCGCCGCCCCGGGCGGATAGCCTACTGTTTAATACAACGGTGCCAGAGATTTCGCCATGGGAAACCAAGGGCCGGACCACGAGCAGGCCACACCTGACCACGGGGGCCCTGACCACAGGGGGCCGATGCCTGGGTCCGCCGCCGAGCCGGCGGCCGCGGGCCAGAGCGTGTTCCAGGCGCGCGGCCTGACCAAGGTCTACCGCATGGGCGAGGTGCGGGTCCAGGCCCTGCGCGGCGTCGATCTGGACCTGTACCGGGGCGAGTTCGTGGTCCTGCTCGGGCCGTCGGGCTCGGGAAAGTCGACGCTGTTGAATATCCTCGGCGGGCTGGACGTGCCGACCGAGGGGACCGTGCGCTACGAGGACCACGACCTGACAGTGTTCGACGATGCCGCCCTGACCCGCTACCGGCGCGAGCACGTCGGATTCGTCTTCCAGTTCTACAATCTCATCCCCAGCCTCACCGCGCGCGAGAACGTCGCCCTGGTCACCGAGATCGCAGCGCATCCATTGACGCCGGAGGAGGCGCTGCGTCTGGTCGGACTCGGCGAGCGCCTGGACCACTTCCCGGCCCAGCTCTCCGGCGGCGAGCAGCAGCGCGTGGCCATCGCGCGCGCCATCGCCAAGCGGCCCGACGTGCTGCTGTGCGACGAGCCCACCGGCGCGCTGGACGTGAAGACCGGGATCGTGGTGCTGGAGGCCATCGCAGACGTCAATCGCGAGCTGGGTACGACCACCGTGGTGATCACCCACAACGCCGACATAGCCCAGATCGCCGATCGCGTCATTCACCTGATGGACGGGCGCATCGCCGGCATCGAGCACAACGCCGTGAAAAAGGCGCCCCGGGATCTGGTCTGGTAGACGATGGCCGCACTCGATCGCAAGCTGTGGCGTGATTTGTGGCACCTGCGCGGCCAGGCGCTGGCCATCGCCCTGGTGCTGGCCAGCGGTGTGGCCACCTTCGTGATGTTCCTGGCCACGCTCGATACGCTCAAAGTGACCCGGGCCGACTTCTACCGCGACTACCGCTTCGCCGAGGTCTTCGCCCCGCTCAAGCGCGCCCCGGATCGGCTGCGCGAGCGCATCGGCGCGCTGCCCGGCGTCGAGCGGGTCGACACGCGGGTGGTCGCGCCCGTGACCATCGACATCGCCGGCTTCGACGAGCCGATTACCGGCATCATCACCTCGGTGCCCGACCACGGCGAGCCCGTGCTCAACCGCTTGTATCTGAAGTCCGGGCGCATGGTCGAGGCCGGGCGCGACAACGAGGTCATCGTCAGCGAGGCCTTTGCCGAGGCCCATCGCCTCCAGCCCGGCGACCACCTCTCGCTCATCATCAAGGGCCGGCGCAAGCGCCTGCGCATCGTCGGCACCGCGGTCTCGCCCGAATACATCCACCAGCTTCGCCCCGGCGGCGTCCTGCCCGACTTCAAGCGCTTCGGCGTGCTGTGGATGGCGCGAACGCCCCTGGCCAGCGCCTACGACATGGAGGGCGGCTTCAACAATGTGGTGTTGACGCTGACCCCCAGCGCCAACGAGCGGGACGTCATCGACCGGCTCGACGAGGTCCTCGCGCCCTACGGCGGCCTCGGCGCCTACGGGCGCGAGGACCAGAGCTCGAACCGGTTCCTGTCCGAGGAGCTCAAGCAGCTGCAAAACTCCTCGACCATCTTCCCCATCATCTTTCTCGGGGTCGCGGCCTTTCTGCTCAACGTCGTCGTCTCGCGTCTCATCGGCACGCAGCGCGATCAGATCGCCACGCTCAAGGCCGTGGGCTACGCCAACGCGGCCGTCGTGATGCACTACCTCAAGCTGGTGCTGTCGATCGTCCTGTTTGGTGTCCTGCTGGGTCTGGGCCTCGGTGCCTGGCTGACCAAGTCCCTGGCCGAAATCTATATGGTCTTCTTTCGCCTGCCGTACCTGCACTACGCACTGCCGCCGCCGGTCATCGCCAACGCGGTCCTGGTCAGCCTCGCCGCCGGCCTGGTGGGAACCTGGTTCGCGGTGCGTGCCGCGGCCCGCCTGCAACCCGCGCAGGCCATGCGCCCGGAGCCGCCGGCCATTTATCGCGAAACCATCATCGAGCGCCTCGGGTTGAAGCGCGTACTGTCGGTACCCACGCGCATGATCCTGCGCCACCTCGGGCACCGGCCGCTGAAGTCCGCGCTCTCCGTTCTGGGCATCGCGCTGGCCTGCGGCATCATGACCACCGGGCGCTTTCAGGACGACACGGTCTCGTTCATGATGAATGTTCACTTCGGACTGTCCCAGCGTCAGGACCTGGCGGTCACCTTCGTCGAGCCCACCTCGCGCCGCGTGCTCAACGAGCTGGTGGCCCTGCCGGGAGTGACCTACGCCGAGGTCTACCGCAGTGTGCCCGTGCGCCTGCGCCATGGGCACTACAGCGAGCGCACCGCGATCCAGGGTCTGGAGGCCGGCGGCCATCTGCACCGCCTGCTCGACACGAACCTGGAGACCGTCCACGTCCCCAAGCACGGCATCGTCCTGACCGACTATCTGGGCAAGCTGCTGCACGTGCGCCCCGGGGACCTGCTCACCGTCGAGGTGCTCGAGGGCGCGCGCCCCGTGCGCGAGGTGCGCGTCGCCGCGCTGGTCAAGCAATACCTCGGTGTGTCCGGCTACATGGACCTGGCCGCGCTCAATCGGCTGATGCGCGAAGCCCCGGCCGTCTCGGGCGCCTATCTCGACGTGGACAGCGCGCAGGCGACCTCCATCTACCGGCGTCTGAAGGGGATGCCGCGCATCGCCGGCGTCTCCGTGCGTGAACACGAGGTGCACAACTTCAGCCGCGTCATGGAGGAGACGATGCTGTTCTGGACCGCCATCGCCACTGTCTTCGCGGCGTTGATTGCCGTCGGTGTGGTCTACAACTCGGCGCGGATCACGCTGACCGAACGCTCGCGCGAGCTGGCCAGCCTGCGGGTGCTCGGTTTCACTCGCGGTGAGATCTCCTACATATTGCTCGGCGAGCTGGCGCTCTTGACCTTGGCGGCCATTCCCATCGGACTGCTCATCGGCCGCGGTCTGTGCGGGCTCATTGCCGATATGATACAGAGCGACCTGTACCGCGTGCCGTTGATTCTGGAGCCCGCCACCTACGCCTTCGCCGCGCTCGTGGTGCTGATCGCCTCGACCGCCTCCGCGCTGCTGGTGCGCCGGCGCCTGGATCACCTCGATCTGATTGCCGTGCTCAAGACGAAGGAATGAGACCATGACTCCCGTACAATGGCGTCGACGTACCGTCTGGACCGTGCTGGCATTATTGGTGCTGGCCGCCCTCGTTGCGGGCTTCTGGCCCAAGCCCGTCACGGTTGAGACCGCCCGGGTCAAACGCGCTCCCCTGCGCGTGGCCGTCGACGAGGAGGGACGCACCCGCGTGCGCGATCGCTTCGTCGTCTCCGCCCCGGTTGCCGGTTACGCCCGGCGCCTGGAGCTCGACGTCGGCGACCACGTCGGCGTCGGTCAGCCCCTGGTCGACGTCGAGCCGCTGCGCGCCAGTGTGCTCGATCCGCGCAGCCGGGCCGAGGCCGAGGCGCGCGTCGCCGCCGCCAAGGCCGCGCTCGCGGCGGCCAGGCAGGCCGCCGATGCGGCCAAGGCCACCGCCGCCCAGTCCCAGAGCGAATATCAGCGCAAAAACCAATTGTGCCAGGTGCAGTGCATCTCCGAGGACGAGCTAGAGCACGCGCGTACCGAGGCGCAGGTCAACGCCGCCAGGCAGCGCTCGGCCGAATCGGCCGTGGAGGTGGCCCGTTACAACCTGGAGGCCGCCCGGACGGCCCTGAAATATTCGGCCGCCAGCTCCGACCAGGCCCCGCGCGAACACGTCATCCTCAAGTCTCCCATCGCCGGCGACGTGTTGAAGCTGCACCGGCGCAGCGAAGGCGTCGTCGCCGCCGGCGAACCCCTGATCGATCTGGGCGATCCGCACGCCCTGGAAGTCGAGGTGGAGGTGCTGTCGCAGGACGCCGTGCGGATTCACCCGGGTACCCCTGTGCTGTTCGAACGCTGGGGCGGGGGCAAGACCCTGCAGGGGGTGGTGCGCGTGGTCGAGCCGGTCGGTTTCACCAAGGTCTCCGCCCTCGGCGTCGAGGAGCAGCGCGTACTGGTCATCGCCGATATCACCTCGCCGCCGGAGCAGTGGCAGCGCCTCGGCGACGGCTACCGTGTGGAGGCGAGCTTCACCCTCTGGCAGCAGGAACAGGTGCTGCAGGTGCCGGCCAGCGCCCTGTTCCGCTACAGCGCGAAGACCGGCGAGGGCGAGGAGGATCAATGGGCGGTGTTCGCGCTCGTCGACGGCCGCGCCCGCCTGCGTCCCGTGCGCATCGGCGAGCGCAACGGCCTGGCCGCGCAGGTGCTCGGCGGCCTGAAGGCGGGCGAGCGCGTGATCCTGCATCCCAGCGATGAGGTCGCCGACGGCGTGCGCGTCGCGGCGGGCTCGCCTTGAGCCTGGCCTCGTGCCGGGGATACACCAACCGACAACGCGACGGAGGCTGCCATGAAACCGCACTGTTCCCACCCGATTGCGACGGCCCGGTGTTCGCCCGGGCTCCTCTTCCTGCTGACGGTCTGCCTGGTGGCGCCCGCGGCCTTGGCCGCCGATCGCCCGCCGCCTGCAATGCAGCCCGGCGCGCCGCGTTCGCTGCCCGCACGCCCGTCCCGCGCGCCCGCCGAGCGTGCCGACCCACGGCTGGCGGCATTCAAGCGCGAGCTTGCCTCCTATAAAACGAGCGTCGCGGCATTGCAGCGCGAGGTGCAGCACCTGCAGGCGCAGCAGCGCCGCCTCCACGCCCTCGCCCGCCAGCTGCCGAGCGTGGGCGAAGACGGGCAGATGCTCCAGCTCGAGCTGCAGCAAACCATGAACAAACAACAGCAGGTCATCCAGACTCTGAGCAATATCCTGAAAAAGACGGGCGAGACCCAGGACAGTATCGTTCATAACATAAAATGAGCGTCATGGTTGCGGCGGACCTGGCCGAGCGCACCGTCCTGGAGGTTGTGATGAGTCGTGAACTGAAACGGGGCCGGACCCACGCGAAGGGGCTGGCATTGCACCCAATAATGAGCGCTGTGCTGGCCGGTCCCGCTGGCCCAGCCGGGCGCGTCCAAGTGCCCGCGCTGTCCCACCCGAGGGGCATGTCGGGCGCCGGCATCGGCCCGAGGGTCGTCGAGTTCAACGCCAAGGTGACGGACTACCAGCGCACCGTCGCCGCGCTGCGTCGCGATACGCATCGGCTCCAGGCGCTGCAGCACCGGCTCGATGCGTTCGCCGAAGAACTCAACAGCGGCGGACAAATGGACATGACTGAGTTGCCGAGTCTCATGTCGGCGCGTCAGAGAGCGGTGCAATTGAGTACGAATTTGATATAGTCATTGAACCAAAGCGCAAAAGACATCATCAACAACATACGCAAATAGGGCTATACCGCACGACAGGACAAGGAGCTCTTCGTGATCGCACGACGGGGGATCGCCGCGGCCGGCCTGCTCGGGCTGTCGCTCGCGGCTTGTCATAGTATGCCGCAGCCGCCGGCCCATACCCGGCGCATCACGACCGAGGTGGGCGGCCTGCAGCGCACCTACCTCGTGCACACACCGCCCGGGCTGCAGCAGCGGCGCCCGGTGGTGATCATGTACCATGGCTATGGCGGCACCGCGGCACAGGCCATGCGCCAGACGGGTCTGGCCGCCAAGGCGGACGCCGCCGGCTTCATCGCTGCATTCCCCAACGGCAGCCGCCCGCATCCCGGGTGGTCGGCGGGGTTCTGGACCAACCGCCAGAGCTGGAACGACGGTTCGGGCCGCTTTCCCTCCGGCGAGGCCAATGTCGACGACGTGGCCTTCACTCGGGCGATGATGGAGGAACTGGTCTCGCGCTTTGGCGTCGATCCGCGCCGCGTCTATCTGGTCGGGTTCTCCAACGGCTCGTCCATGGCCCTGCGCGCCGCGGCGGCGATGCCCTGCCGGTTCGCCGCGGTGGCCACGGTGGCCTCCGCCGGGCTGCGCGTACCCATGCCGGCGCATCTGGACTGCCCGGTCTCGCTGCTGTCAGTCCAGGGCGATGCCGATCCGCTGGACCCGCTCGAGGGCGGCGATGTCACCATCCTCGGCAAGACCGAGCGCGACAAACCTTCGATTCGCACCACGGTATCCCGTTGGGCGCACAACCTGGGCTGTGACCCGAGGCCCCTCGTCACGACCGACGCCCGCGGCGTGCGCAACAGCACCTATGGACACTGCGCGCGCGGTGCAAGCGTGCGCCTGGCGGTGGTACCGGCGGCGGGGCATACCTGGCCGGGCGGCACGCGCATGCTGCCCGAATCGCTGGTGGGCAAGCTCAACGCGAAGGTCAGCGCCAACGATCGCCTCTGGGAGTTTTTCGACCGTCACCGCCAGGCTGCCCCGCGCTGACGGACGGCCGCGCCGCCTGGCATCTCACCATTGTTCTACACTCGATCCCATGGCGGGCACTGAGCGCACAGGGAGTCCTCGGCGCATTGGCGTAACATTTGCGGTGTTCGCGCTGCTCGGTATCGTTGCCGGCTGCAGCGGCCGGGCCGAGCCTGCAGGCGTCGTGACCGTCTGGGCTCATGCCGGGCGCGCCGTGGAGCGCCACACGCTCGAACGGCAGGTCGCCGCCTACAACGCGCGCCGCGGTCCGGATCGGGTCAGGCTGACCTTCATTCCCGAGGGCGCCTACAACGGTCAGGTGCAGGCCGCCGCGCTGGCCGGCGACCTGCCCGACGTGCTCGAGTTCGACGGCCCCTACCTGTATACGTATGTGTGGCAAGGACGCCTGCGGCCCCTGGACAAGCTCCTGCCCGCGGCCCTGCGCGCCGACTTGCTGCCCTCGATCATCGCCCAGGGCACCTATCGCGGGCATTTGTATTCGGTCGGCAGCTTCGATTCGGGGCTCGGGCTGTGGGGCGATCGCCGCGCCCTGGAACGGGCCGGTGTGCGTATTCCGAAGGGCCCGGGCGATGCCTGGACCGAGGCCCAATTCGACAAGGTGCTTGCCGCGCTCGCGGCGCACGACCCGGACGGCGAGGTCCTCGACCTGAAGTTGAACTATCCGAACGAGTGGTTCACCTATGCCTTCTCGCCGCTCATCGAATCGGCCGGGGGCGACCTCATCGACCGCCAAACCTACCGCAGCGCCGAGGGTGTGCTGAACGGGCCGGCGGCGTTACGGGCCATGCGCGAGATCCAAGGCTGGTTTCGCGCCGGCTACGTAGACCCCAACCTCGACGATGCGGCCTTCGTGCAGCGGCGCGTGGCGCTGGCCTGGGGTGGGCACTGGAATTATCCACGCTATCACAAGGCCCTCGGTAAAGATTTGGTGCTGCTGCCCCTGCCGCGGTTCGGGCCGCGCCTGGTGACCGGCGAGGGCTCGTGGAGCTGGGGGATCACGCGCCGCTGCCAAAAGCCCGGGGCGGCGGCGCGGTTCCTGAAGTTCTTGCTGCGCCCGGACCAGGTGCTCGCGACCAGCGAGGCCAACGGCGGGGTGCCGGCGACCCGCGCGGCGATTGCGCGCTCCCCGTTGTACGGGCCGCACGGCCCGCTGCGCCTGTTCGCCGAACAGCTGCGCGAGGGCTACGCCGTGGCGCGGCCGCGCACGCCGGCCTATCCGGCGATCAGCGCGGCCTTCGCCCAGGCGTTTCGCGCCGTGCGCAACGGCGCCGCCCCGAAACGGGCGCTCGATCGCGCCGTGCGGACCATCGATCGCGATATCCGCGACAACCACGGCTATCCCGACGTCGCCGTGACGGGGAGGCGTTGACGATGGGCCGCACGCACACCGGCGCTGCCTCGATGCGCGAGTCGCGCATGGCGTGGCTGTTCTGCACGCCCGCCGCGTTGGGGCTGCTGATCTTCATCGTCGCGCCGTTCGTGCTGGCCCTGGCGATGTCGTTCACCGGCTTGCGCCTGGGCTCGCCGCTGCCGCTGGAGTGGGTGGGGCTGCGCCAATACGCGCGCATCCTCTCCGACCCCGCCTTCCTGCACGCCCTGGTGAACAACCTGGTCTTCGCCCTGGTGGTAGTGCCGGTGCAGAGCGCACTGGCGCTGGGCATGGCGTTGCTGCTCAACCGGCGCCTGCGCGCCATGGTCGTCTTTCGCACGCTGTTCTTCATGCCGGTGGTGTTTCCCCTGTCGCTGGTGGCCGTGGTGTGGGTGTTGATCTATGCGCCCGGTCCCAACGGTATGCTCAATGCCGCCCTGTCGGCGTTGACCTTCGGCGCCTGGCAGGCGCGGGACTTCCTGCACGATGCCAACCTCGCCCTGCCGGCGATCATGCTGACCTCCATCTGGCAGGGTGCGGGGTTTCAGATGGTCGTGCTGCTCGCGGGCCTGCAGGCCATACCGGGCGAGCTCTACGAGGCGGCCCGGGTCGATGGGGCCGGCCCCTGGCAGCGTTTTTGGCATGTGACACTGCCGCAGCTGCGCAACCCCCTGGTGTTCGTGGTGATCGTGACCTCCATCCTGTCGTTTCGGGTGTTCGACCAGGTGCGCATCATGACCCACGGCGGGCCGCACGATGCCTCGACCACGGTTATCTACGAGGCCGTGCAGGCGGCCTTCGACCAGGCCCAGGTCGCGCGCGGCGCGGCGATGAGCGTGGTCTTCTTCCTGGTGGTGGTGCTGGTCACCTTCGTGCAGCGCCGGCTGCTGCGACAAGAGCGGGAGGTGTCGTGAGCCGACCCGCGCGCACGGCACGGGCCCGCCCGCGCGGCCGCTGGCGGCGCCCGGCGGCGGTGTTGCTGTCGTATCTGGCCGTCACCGCCTGCGCCGCGGTGTTCCTCGCCCCCATCTTGTTCATGGCGATCGGCAGCCTCAAGCCCGATGCCCGGGTGCTGGCCGAGGCGGGCGGCTGGCATGCCTTCTGGCCCGGTGCGGGGGCCGGGCTCGGCAATTATGGCGATGTCTTTCGGCGCGTCCCGTTCATGCATTACCTGTTGAACTCGCTGTGGATCAACGGGCTCATCGTGGTCCTGGGACTGCCGGTCAACGCCTTCGCCGGCTACGCCCTGGCGCGCCTGCGCTGGCGCGGGCGCGAGCTGGCCCTGGCGGCGGTGTTGGCGATCCTGGTGATCCCGTTCGAGGCGATCGCCGTGCCGCTGTTCTACGAGCTCACCGCGTTGGGAATGCGCGACAGCTACACCGTGCAGGTCATCCCCTTCATCGCGAACCCGCTTTCGATCTACCTGTTCTACAGTTTCTTTCTCGGCCTGCCGCGCGAGCTGGAGGAGGCGGCGCGCATCGACGGGGCGGGGGTGCTGCGCACCTTCCTGACCATCGTCGTGCCCAATGCCAAGGCGGCCTTTGCCAGCGTCACCATCGTGAGCTTCCTGTTCTACTGGGGTATGTATCTGTGGCCGCTGCTGGTCACCGGCGGGCCCGGCGTGCGGCCGCTGCCCCTGGGGATCGCCACTTTCTATACCCTGCCCCCGCTGCAGTGGGGCGATATCCTGGCCTTCGGTATGATGATGGTCGCGCCGGTGCTGGTGGTGTTCGTGATCTTCCAGCGCTGGTTCGTGCGCGGCGTGGCCGCGACCGGATTGAAGGGCTGAGCCATGGCGGCAGTGGAGCTGCGAAACCTCGAAAAGGCGTTTGCCGACGGTACGCGGGCGATACGCGATCTGACGCTCGAGGTCGCCGACGGCGAGCTGCTGGTGCTGCTCGGCCCGTCCGGCTGCGGCAAGTCCACGCTGCTGCGGCTGCTGGCGGGCCTGGAGGCGCCCGACGGCGGCGAGATCCGCATCGGCGGGCGCCCGGTCAACGCGCTCGGCCCGCGCGAGCGCAACGTGGCGATGGTCTTTCAGAACTATGCCCTGTATCCGCACATGAGCGTGCGGGGCAATCTGGAGTTTCCGCTGCGCATGCGCGGGATGGGACGCGCGGCCATTGCCGAGCGTGTCGAGCGCACGGCGCGCTCCCTGGGCCTGGAGCCCCTGCTCGAGCGCCGGCCCAGGGCCCTGTCGGGCGGCCAGCGCCAGCGCGTGGCCATGGGCCGGGCCCTGGTGCGCGAGCCCGAGGTGTTTCTCATGGACGAGCCGCTGTCGAACCTCGACGCCAAGCTGCGCGTGGAGATCCGCGCGGAGATCGCCGAGCTGCAGCGCCGGCTCACGACCACGACGCTGTACGTCACGCACGATCAGGTCGAGGCCATGACCCTCGGCACGCGCGTGGCCGTGCTGCGCGAGGGCGTGCTGCAGCAGGTCGGGCCGCCCCAGGGATTGTACGAGCGGCCCGCGAATCTTTTCGTGGCCGCCTTTGTCGGCAGTCCCGAGATGAACCTGTTCCGGGCGGCCTTGACGCCCGACGGCGCGGCCTTGCGGCTGGGGCCGACATCGGTACCGATCGCCGGCCCCGTCCCCGAGGCGCGGGCCGCCTTCGCCGGTCTGCGCCCCGAGGCCTTCGCACCGGCCGAGACTCGTCCCGACTGGCCGGTGCTCGAGGTGGAAGTAGCGGCCCTCGAGGCGCTCGGCCACGAACGCCTGGCGTATTTTCGCTCGCCGGCACCGGCGGTCGATGCCGACGGGCGGCAACGCGCCGGCGAGGCGCTGATGGCCGCGCGTCTGCCCGGTGATTGCCCGGTATCGGCCCGGGCGCCGCTGCGCCTGGGCGTCGACGCGCGCGCCCTGCACTGGTTCGATGCGCAGGGGCGCGCCCTGTTCGCGTAAGGCGCGCGGGCGCAGGCTGGACAGCGGCGACGGGGCGCCGCACACTCGCAGACAGAGCGCCGACAGGGTGTCGCCGCGTGTGGGGAAGGGCCGATGCCGATCCGTGGGAGCCGAGGCGCCTGGACGATGCTCGGGGCGGTCGCCCTGTTGCTGCTGAGCGGCTGCGCGCGCCCGGTCTCGCCGCAGGAGCGGGACCTGTTCGTCACGGGCCAGGACCTTCGCCGGGTCAATTGCGACACGGGGCGCCCCGGTAGGGGGCGGTTCAGCAAGCAGCAGGTCCCCTTTGTCTACGAGGCCATCGACTACAAGCTCAACGCCACCGGCGATGCGGTGAGCTGCAAGGTGGTCATCGCTGCCACCGTGATCGCCGCGCGCGATGCCAGGACGGCTATCGGCGTGTACGGCGGCGGCGTGGGCGGTGCGCGGATCGGTCTGGACACGCACCGCATCAAGCTGGTGGAGGCCAAACGCCAGTTCCATTACGGCGACCAGTCGCAATACTTCGACTTGACCAAGAACGGCCGGGTCGTCGGCCTCTACTTCCAGGCCCGCCTCGGGCGCGTCGTCTACCAGTACCTGGTCTTCGGCCTGCGCTTTACGACGGCCGACAGTTTCGCCAAGCTGTTCGAGCCGAAGCTGGAACTCACCCGCGAGCGCTATGCCGATCGCGGTTGAGGCCGTGGGCGGGGCGGTGCCCCGCCCATTCCACCCCTGATGTCGGAGCACCCATGTTAGAGTCCTCGATCCGTATCGGCACCGTCGCGGGCATCCGCATCGGTATCCATTACACCTGGTTCATTATCTTCGCCCTGCTCAGCTTCAGCCTCTACGCCGTGCTGGGCCATCAGCACCCGGAGTGGGGATCGCGCACGGCCCTGCTTACCGCCGTGTTCACGGCCCTGGTGTTCTTCGCCAGCATCGTGCTGCACGAGCTCGGTCACAGTATCGTGGCGATCTCGCGCGGCATCCGGGTCCAGTCCATCACCTTGTTCATCTTCGGCGGCATGGCGCAGACCGAGGGCGATGCCGATACCGCGGCCACGGAATTCTGGGTCGCGATCGCCGGGCCGCTGGTGAGTCTGTTCCTGGCCGGGTTGTTCTTCGTGCTGAACCAGGTCTTCACCAGCGGCCCGCTCGGCGAGGCCCTGGCCTGGCTGGCGACCATCAATCTGCTGGTGGCGCTGTTCAACCTCGTGCCCGGTTTTCCGCTCGACGGCGGGCGCGTGTTTCGCGCCGCGGTCTGGGGCATCACCGGCAACGCGCAAAAGGGCATGCAGTGGGCGGTGATGTCCGGGCGCATCGTCGCCTATGGTCTGATGGGCTACGGCGTGTTGATTGCGCTGCAGACCGGTTATCTGCTCAACGGGATCTGGTTGGTGGCCATCGGCTGGTTCCTGCTGTCGGCCGCCGAGGCCAGCGGCCGTCAGTACAATCTCGAACACCTGTTCGCCGCGGTGCGGGTGCGCGGCGCCATGGACCACGACGTGCCGCGCATCGCCACCGGGCGCAGCCTGCTCGACTGGGTCGAACACGAGGTCCTGGTCACGGGCGATCGAGCCGCCCTGGTGGTCGAGGGGTCCGAACCGGTCGGCCTGGTGACGTTGAGCGACTGCGCCAAGGTCCCGCGCGAGGCCTGGGACCGTACGCCGGTTGCGCAGGTCATGACGCCGGCGGACCAACTGCACACCGTGGATGCGGACGCCTCGATTCGGGAGGTGCTGGAGCTCATGCAGCGCCACGGACTGAACCAGGTGCCCGTGCTCGAGCGCGGCCGCCTGGCGGGCTGGATCGATCGCGAGCGCCTGCTGCACATCATGCAGCGTCATACCGAGATCGGCCGCTGACGGGTGTCGCGCGGACCCTGCGCGGGCCCGCGGTGTTCACGGCGTCCTTCTAAATAGACGTTCCGAATACCAGATCATTTTGGTTCAACGGGGTGTGATGACGTTGTCCAGGACACGCAGTGAATACATCCCTGTATGCTCGGCGGCCGCGTCCATGCGGCCGACGGTCCTGGACACCATCATCACACCCCGCACCTGTACTGGTATTCGGATCAGCTATTTAGCCCTCCGCTGCGGCGAGCAGCGCGTACAGGGCGCGCCACAGGACCCAGCCGTCCAGCGCCCCCGGTTTGCGCTCGACGTGCGCCAGGCCGCGCAGCAGGAACAGCCGACCCCAACCCGGGCCTTGCCCCGCCGCCAGGGCCGCGGCCAGCGCCTCGCTCTCCTGGTAGGGGATGATGGTGTCGTCGCGCCCGTGGACGATGACCCAGCGGGCCTGCAATGCGCCGAGATCGTGGCGGGCCAGGTTGAGGCGGCGGATATCCTGCAGCACGCGCTCGGGCAGCTCCGAGCGCCGTTCGGCGGCCCGGGCGGGGTCGGTGTTGGTGATGTAGGCATAGACCGCCCGGCCCTGCGGACCGAGTGAGCGCGCCAGGTCCGCGACCGCGGCCGACGGCGCCTCGAGCTTCAGCCGGGCGATCGCGCCGAGCACCTCACGGTCGTGCGCCGAGGGCAGCTGGCCGGCGTAGCTGCCCGCGGCGACCCATTTGCCGTAGGCGTTCGGCTCGCGGTCGAGGCTCGCACCGCCCGCGCTGTAGCGGCCGGTGGTCAGGTAGTCGAGCGTGCGCGGCAGGTCGTAATAACCGCCGACATCGAGCATGAAGTCAACCGGGACCTCGCTCGCGGCGAGCACGGCCGGACCGATGCCCACGCTGAAGGCGCCCAGGCCGAGGCGCCCGCCCGGGTTCAGGTCCCGATGGTCCCGAAGGTAGCGCAGCGTCGCGCTCAGGGGCAGGGCCTCGTCGGGGCGCAATTGCCATTGGCGAAGACCCGGCACGTCCGGGACCATCACCAGCAGGCGCGCGCGGGCCAGGGCGTTGGCGAACTCGACCAGGCGCGGGTCGTCCTTGCCGCCCCCGGCCGCGCCGTGGACCAGCACCAGTGCCGCCCGCGGCCGGCCCTCGGGCCGGTAGCAATCGGCGCGCACGGAGGTGCCCGCGACCGTGAACCCCAGGGTGTCCCGCCGCACCGCCGCCCGGTTGTCCAGCCAGGCGGGGACGTGCAGGCCGCCGAGCTCGGCCAGTGCCAGCGTGGCCTGGTAGGCCCGGGCGAGTTGCTTGTGCAGGACCACGGCGCTCATCGCCGCGCCGAGCAGTACACCGACCAGGGCCCAGCCACGGCGGCGGATGCGTGAGCGGGCCATGCGGGCGGGCCTTGCCGGTGGGGCCGGCCGGGGCTCAGGTCGAGGACAGCCGGGTATCGGGCCGGCTGCCGCTGTCGAACAGGGTCAATTCCCAAGCGTCCTCCCTTGCGTCGTGGCGCAGAATATAGATTCCGCCGTCCGAGCCCCGCACCTTGAAGTAGCGGTGGGTCGGGCCGAGCCAGCGATCGCAGACGTCTTCGACGTCCACGCCGCGCCCGCCGATGTAGAACCGCTGCGGGGTCTCCTCGCCGCGGTAGCCAGCATGGCACTCCACGCGTACCTGCAGGTCGGTGTGGCTCATCAGATTCGCCTCGTCCTTCGTATCGCTCCCGCGGCCGCTTCGCCTTGGGCAGTGGCGGCTATTGACGGGGATCAAACCCCCTTCGGCCCCGGCGCGCTAGCATCATTGTAAAGGACCGCAGTCTGATTGGGTCCCATGACAGCATGAGGAGTCAAGCCATGACCAATACCTGGGTGCTGGTTGCCGAGAGCAGCCGCGCGAAGATCTTCGAGGTCCGCGGTCCCGGCGGCGCACTGGTCGAGCTCGAGGACCTGACCCACCCCGCCTCCCGGCAGCATGAGCAGGATATTACCTCGGATCTGCCCGGTCGCGCCTACGACAGTCAAGGCGGGCAGCGCCACAAGATGGAGGAGCCGACCTCGCCGAAGCACCAGGAGGCGGTGGTCTTCAGCCGGCAGCTCGCCGAGCACCTGGAGGCCGCCCGCGCGGACGGGGCCTTCGACCAGCTGGTGCTGGTCGCGCCGCCGGCCTTCATGGGCCTGCTGCGCGAGCAGCTCTCGCCCGAGCTGGCCCGGCACGTCGGTGCCGAGGTGGCCAAGAACCTGGTGCTCCACGACGTCAACGACATCCGCGACCATCTGCCCCGGCATTTGTAGGCCGGCCGGCGGCCAGGGGTTACATGCCGCGGCCGGGGGCTATAAACTCCTCGTCTCCACCCTGGTCGGACGGAAGCGAGATGGCGTCCCTGATACAGCTCAAAGACGGCAATGCGGGAGTGCGCCTGCCCATCGACAAGCCGCGTTTTTGCATCGGGCGCGGCGGCGATAACGACATCAGCATCGACGACGAGCTGGTCAGCAAGTACCACGCCGTCGTGGAGCAGGTCGAAAGCCCCGACGGGGACGGCAATCTCGCCTATTACATCCAGGACCTGGACAGCACCAATGCCACCTTCGTCAACGAACAGGCCGTCACCCTGTTCCGCCTGGCCCACGGGGATGTCATCCAGATCGGGCGCAGTTTCTTCCGCTTCGCCGACGAGACCGAAGAGACGCTGGACGACACCACCAAGCTGCACAAGACGTGGATCCCCGGGGTGTACTACACTCGCAAAAAGCCCAAATCCGGCACCAAGAAGGGCGCCGGGCGCACGGGCAGGAAATCGGGCAAATAGGCCGGCCTCGCCGGCGCTCGATATTTGACCGTAGGCGCCCGCCGACCGGGGACGGGGCTGCACCGAGCCCCGGACCCTGTGCGCTCGGGGCGAGGATCGCCAAGGATATGAGTGTTTCCATGCCGCCGCAGGCGGGGGCTTGCCCCCCGGAGCGTCCGCCCTCCGAGCACACCGTACTGGTCGTCGACGACCAGAGCGTCACGCGCCGGTTGCTCAGCCGGCCGCTGGAGTTGGCCGGCTACCGGGTCCTGCCGGCCGACAGCGGCGAACAGGCCCTGGCGCTGCTCGAGCGCGAGCCGATCGACCTGGTCCTGCTCGATGTGGTGATGAAGGGCCTGGACGGCTACAGCGTGTGCCGGCGCATCAAGGCCGACGAGCGCACCATGTTCATCCCGGTGGTGATGGTCACGATGCTCAAGGAGCGCGCCGACCGGGTGCGGGCCATCGAGGCCGGCGCCGACGAGTTCCTCTCCAAGCCGGTCTACCAGGAAGAGCTCACCGCCCGCGTACGCTCGCTGCTGCGCCTGCTCGATGCGCGGCGCGAGCTGGAGCGTACGCGCGAGGCCCAGATCCGCGGGGTGTTCAAGCGCTATCTGTGCCCCAAGGTGGTCGACGACATCCTGGCCTCGCCGGCCTCGCCCATGCGGACCCTGCTCGAACAGACCCAGCGGCGCGAGGCCGTGGTGCTGTTCACCGATCTGCGGGGGTTCACCGCGCTGTCCGAGCAGTTGGCGGCCGCGGACATCGTCGCGGTCCTGAATGAATACTTCTCGGCCATGACGCAGGTCGTCCATGCCTTCGAGGGCACTATCTTCAACATGTCGGGCGACGGCCTGCTGGTCGGCTTCGGCGTGCCCTTCGAGCAGCCCGCGCCGGCCGACCGCGCCCTCGACGCCGCCCTCGAGATGCAGCGCCGCTACCGCGAGTTGACGGCGCGCAACCGCGAACGCTTCGGCGTGGAGGTCGGTCTGGGCATTGGTATCAACCGCGGCGAGGTGGTCTTCGGCAACGTCGGCTCGGTCGACTACATGAGCTATACCATCATCGGCGATACGGTCAACGTGGCCGCCCGGCTGGAGGGCATTGCCGCGGCCGGCGAGATCGTGGCCGCCGAGACCGTGGTCGAGGCCATCAGCCCCGATCGCGCCGCCGGCGGCGAGCCCGCGACCGAGCCCTTGTGCCTGAAGGGGCGCACCGCCCCGATCCGCGTCCATCGATTCCGCCCCGATTGAGGCCTGCCGGTCGGTCAAGGGATTTGAACGACTCCTTCGAAATCCCCGGCTTGTGTATCTCAGTAAAACCGTCAATAATTTTTGTGATATTGGTCACAGTTTCGGGGTGCCCTGTGGCCGGCGGCCGGCTTTGCGGCGCGGGGGCGCGGCGATCGCCCCAGGAGGATATCTTCATGGACAAGACAGTGAATCTCATCGGGCGCCTGGCCCTGGGTTACGTGTTTGTCCACGTCGGGGTGAGCGGGGCCATCTCCGGCGCCGCGGCCTATCCCAACTGGCTGGCCTTCGACATCCTCGCCGCCGGCGGCGGGGTGGCCCTGCTGCTGGGCTGGCACATCCGCCAGGTGGCCCTGGTCCTGGCCGCCCTGGCCGTGGTGGCGGCCACCGTCGGCCACCAGGACCTGGCCTGGTTGGCCGCCCTGGGCCTCATCCTGCTCGCCACCCGCGACGCCTGCAGCCTGTGCCTGGACAACCGTCTGCTGCGTCGGCGCTGAGCCCGGCCCCGAGGCGGGGCCCGCCCTTCGCATCGCCTCCATCGCCCGCGTAGAATCGGTCCGGCGGCGCCCTCCCGCGCGGCGAGCCGCCGCGTCCGTGCGGCGAGTCGGCCGTGGCGGTGCGCCCGCGCAAAGCCGGCGGGCAACCCACCGAAGGAGATATTCATGAGCCTGATGATCGATGGCGAACTGCACGAGGACTGGCTGGACAGCGAGACCGAGGGCGGGGAGTTCGTGCGCAAGGAATCGCAATTTCGCCACTGGGTCACGCCCGACGGCTCGCCGGGGCCGAGCGGCGAGGGGGGCTTCGCGGCCGAGCCGGGGCGCTATCACCTGTATGTCTCCTATGCCTGCCCCTGGGCCCACCGCACCCTGATCCTGCGCCGGCTCAAGGCCCTGGAGGACATCATCTCGGTCTCGGTGGTCCACCCGCACATGGGGCCCCGGGGCTGGGCCTTTGCCGGCACGGCGCTCGAGGATGCGTGGCCGGCGTTTTCGCCCGAGTTCCCGGGCGCGAGCCGCGACGATGTCAACGGCGCGGCGTTCATGTACGAGCTCTATCGCCTGGCCCGGCACGACTACACCGGCATCGTTACCGTGCCCGTGCTGTGGGACAAGCACCGGCGCACCATCGTCAACAACGAGTCGGCCGAGATCGTGCGCATGCTCAACAGCGCCTTCGACGCCTGGGGCGAGGCCGGACTCGACCTCTATCCCGAGGACTTGCGCGAGGAGATAGAGACAGTCAATGACTGGGTCTACACGGACGTGAACAACGGCGTCTATCGCACCGGCTTTGCCCGTACCCAGGCGGCCTACGAGCGCGCCTTCGACCGGCTGTTCGCCGCGCTCGAGGCGCTGGAGGAACGCCTGGGCGAGCGGCGCTACCTGGCCGGGGCGCGCATCACCGAGGCCGACTGGCGCCTGTTCACGACCCTGGTGCGCTTCGACCCCGTCTACTACGTGCACTTCAAATGCAACCAGCGGCGCATCGCGGACTACCCGCACCTGTCCAATTATCTGCGCGAGCTCTATCAATGGCCGGGCGTGGCGCAGACGGTGCATTTCGATCACATCAAACACCACTATTACACCAGCCATCCCGAGCTCAATCCCGGGCGCATCGTGCCCAAGGGGCCCGTGCTCGCGCTCGATGCGCCGCACGAGCGCGGACGCCCGAGATGAACCGGCACTGACTCCGGGGCCGGGCCCACTGCGACCGCGTTCACACGACGAACCGGCCCGGGCCGCGCCGCCGGGGTTGAATATGCCTCGGTCGTCTATAGTTCTAGACAGGGGGCCTTGCGGTCCCCGCCGCATACCCGTTGTCACACCAGCCTATCCGGAGCCCCGTCCATGTTCGGCGAATCCCACGACCTGCCCCAGGAATTTCCACAGCACATCCTGCGCATCCACCAGCTCAAGGAGCGCAACCCAGAGTTCGCGAAGCTGTTCAACGAATACCACAGCGTCGACCGCGAGGTCCGGCGCATCGAACAGAACCTGGAAACCGTCTCCGACGACTACGCCGAGGACCTGAAGAAGCGCCGCCTGGCGCTCAAGGACCGCCTCTACGCCATGATTCGGGACCCCGAGCTCTAGGGGCCGCGGGGCCGCGCCCGCCGTGGGGGAGCAAGTCCGCCGCCTGCAGGCCGCCGATGGGGTGCGCCTGGGTTACCGCCTGAGCCGCGGCGGCGGCCCGGGGCGGCCCGTGCTGGTCATGATCCATGGCCTGGCCAGCAACCTGACGCGCTGGTCGGAATTCGTGGCCCAGACCGGGCTCGGGGCGCGGTGGGACCTGCTGCGCGTGGACCTGCGCGGCCACGGCCTGTCGCTGACCCGCCGGCGGTTCCGCCGCGAGGATTGGCGCACCGACCTGGAGGCCATCCTAGATGCCGAGGGCTATCGGCAGGCCGTCGTCATGGGCCACAGCCTCGGCGCGGAGGTGGCCATGGATTTCGCCCGGGCCCGGCCCGGGCGCACCGCCGGGCTGATCCTCATCGATCCCGTCTACCCGCCGGCGCTGCGCGGGGCGCTGGGCGCGGCCCGCCGGCTGCGCTGGCTGAACTGGCCCCTGATGCAGCTGTGCCGGCTGGCCGGGCGGTTGGGCCTGGGCCGGCGCGAGTTTCCCTACCGCGACCTGCGCGCCCTGGACGAGCAGACCCGCCGGGTCCTGGCCGAGGCCGGCGGGCACGGCGACATCGCCAAGCTGTATATGAAGCCCACGGACGATCTGCGCTACATCCCGCTGGCCAATTACCTGCAGGACCTCCACGAGGTGGTCCGGCCCGTCCCGGACCCGGGCGAGATCGCCGCGCCGGCCCTGGTCCTGCTCTCGGCGGGGGCGAGCATCGCCGATGCGGGCACCATGCGCCGCTGGATCGGGCGCTTCCCCGCCGCCGAGGTCGTGTCCATCGGGGCCGATCACTGGCTGCTCACCGAACGACCGCTGGAGGCGCGCCAGGCCATCGAGCGCTGGTGCGGGCGCCTGGCGCCGCCAGGCGGGCAGGCCGGCGCGCCGCCGCCCGTCGAGGCCGCGGCCGGCGGTACCACCGCGGGGGAAGATTTCGGCTAGAATAGCCACCAACCACAAGGGGTTCGAACCGGGAAGGCCCGCTGCCAGTGCAAGGAAACTCGCGCCGATGAAGCCCAAGCACACGACACCGGCACCGCGTGATTATTACCTGGAGCGACAGCTGTGCCAGGCGATGCGCCAGCGTCTCGTGGTGCGCCTGCGCTACGACACCGAACTGCATTACCGCAGCTTCCACCCGTACATCGTCTATCGCGAGGCCGAGGGGCGTATCCTGGTCGGCGGGATCCGCAGCCACGACGAGCGGGACATCTTCAAGGCCCCGGCCCCTCGGCGCTACGAGGTCGGGCGCATCAGCGAGCTCAGCGTGACCGAGGAGAGCTTCCAGATCGATCCCCGTTTCGACTCGGAACGCCCCGAGTTCAGCAACGAGATTATCTGTTCCATCGATCGCATCGGCTGAGGCCGGGGAGCGCCAGCGCGTGAGCAAGGGCAAGGACAAGACCGGCGAGCGCCTCGACCGCGTCGTGGCCGAGGCGCGCGGCGCGCGCGAACAGCGCATGGCCGGCTACCGCGAGCAGTCCCTGCGTATCCATCCGTGGGTCTGTGCCCGCTGCGGTCGCGAGTTCACCCGCGAAAACCTCCACGAGCTCACGGTCCACCACAAGGACCACAACCACGACAACAATCCCCCCGACGGCAGCAACTGGGAAAACCTCTGTCTGTACTGCCACGACAATGAGCACGCCCGCCACATCGATCACGTGCGCGGGGCCGGCGCCTCTTTCGGGTTGACCCGCGAGATCGCCCCGGCGACGCACCGCCCCTTCGAGGCGCTGCGCGACCTGTTGGACGAGGACGGGGACTGAGCCCGAAAAAAAGCCCTCCAGAGGAGGGCACAAGGAGTGGGGGGTGCTCGGGGGGTGATCAACCCACGGCCGCACGAGTGCGGGCGGGTGAATTCTGCTTCAGCGGCGCATCAGCGCCGGCCGGTCGGAAGACAAGGGGGGGACGGAAGGGATGTCGGGGCGGAAGTCCGCTTGATGCGGCGTGCACCGTCTGGCCCGGCAACCCCGCTGTCATAGCGCGGCCGTCGTGACGACGGCCCGCAGCCCTTAGACCGGAGGTTTTGCGCCCTCGCCTTTCGACGAGTTTGCCTTTTACGGTTCCCAGCTTAGCGGACCGAGCCGCGTGGCTCGAGTCCCGTGCCGCGGCGGCGTTCCAGAACTGCGACCGCTGTCACGGTTCCTCACCGGCGCCGGACGCGGCCGCGGGCATCAGGTCCCGGATCAGCCCGGCGTTGAGCCAGGTCTTGAGCAGCGTGGCCGCGCGCAGGGCGGCCTGCTGCGGATCGTCGAGGTGGCCGGCGACCTGCTCGCACAGGTCCGAAAAATCCCCGCCGCGGGCCAGTGCCCGCAGACCGTCCGCCTCGTCGGGGGCGAGCGCCCGATACTGGGTATCCAGTGCCCGGCGCCAGACCAGGCAACAGCCGCGCTGGTCCAGGCGCGGCGGCTGCGACACGTCGCGCGCGTCGCGATAGCCGAGCCACAGCGCGAGGATGTCCCAGTCGTGCGCCACCAGCTGGACCGAGGGGTGCAGCACGATGCCAAGGCCCGGCCACTGGTCCGGCGGGACGGCGGCCGCGGCCGACTCGTCGGCACAGTCGGCGTCGGCGGCGTCGAAGGCGTCAATAAAGGCCCATTCCAGGCGGGCGAGCTCGGCCAGCGCGGGCCTTGTCCGGCCGGCGGCGTGGTCTTTGATGAACGCGGGCAGTGACTGGCCGAACCAGCGCAGCGAGAAGTAAGGCGAGGGGTGCGCTTGAATATAGTCGTGGGCGAGGGCCTCGAAGGCCTCCTCGCCGAGGTGGTGGCGCAGGGCGGCGAAGTCCCTGGCCAGCGTCTCCGCCAGGCGGGCGCGGTAGGCGTTGGCGTAGACCGCCAGGCGCAGCTCGGCATCGATGCCGCGGTCACCGAGTACATGCTCGACCATGCCATCGTCGCCCGTGAGCACGTGGCGGGCGAACTCGGCCTGGATCTCGCTCAGGCGCGGCACCGGCTCTCACCCAAATGGCGCTCGCCGATGGCGCGGGCCTCGGCGAGCTCGGCCAGCAGCTCCTCGAACGGCGGCATGTTGTCGTCGCGCTCGATCATGGTCGACACCGCCCCGAAGCGCTCCAGGGCCGACTCGTACAGCGCCCACACGGGCTCGACGATGGGCTGGTCGTGCGTGTCGATGATGAAGTCGCCGTAGTCGGTGTGCCCGGCAAGATGAAACTGCCAGACGCGCTCGACGGGCACGCCCTGGAGATAGTCCTGCGGGTCGAAGCCGTGGTTCACCGCGCTGACGTAAATGTTGTTGATGTCCAGCAGCATCAGGCAGTCCGCCTCCTCGGCGACCGCGCTGTAGAACTCCCACTCGCTCATCTGCGAGTGGCGGTAGGTCAGGTAGCTGGAGACGTTCTCCAGCAGGATGCGCCGGCCGAGAAGGTCCTGGACCTGGCGCACGCGCTCGGCGACATGGCGCACCGCCTCGTCGTTGTAGGGCAGGGGCATCAGGTCGTGCAGGTTGTGCCCGCCCTGGCCGGTCCAGCACAGGTGATCGGAGATCCAGGCCGGCTGGACGTGCCCGGCCAGCGCCTTGAGCCGGGACAGGTAGTCGGTGTCGAGCGGATCGGTCCCGCCGATCGACAGCGAGACGCCGTGCATGACGAGCGGGTAGCGCTCCTTGACCTGATCGAGGTAGTAGCGCGGCCGGCCGCCCTCGACCATGTAGTTCTCGGAGGTGATCTCGAACCAGTCCACGGGCGGGGCGGTGTCGAGCACACCCTGGTAGTACTCGGGGCGCAACCCCAGGCCGAAGCCGAGGAAGGGGCGTGCGGCGAGAGTCGCTGAATCTTTTTGCGCAATATCCATGGGCAAGGTCGGCGGGGGCGGCTGCCCCCGCCGTGTGCGCTTAGTGCTTCTTGATCTCGCCGCCAATGGCCTCGCAGGCGTGCTTGGACATGGTGACAAAACCCATGCCCTTGCAGCTGCCGTGGCCCTTGCAGGAGTTGTTGGCCGTCTTGCAGTCGTTGTGGCCCTTGCACTTGTTCACGCCGTAGCAGTGGACCTGGGTGCTGTCGGCCGCGGTGGCGGCGATGGGTGCGGCGGCGAACAGGCCGGCCGCGGCCAGGGCCAGGGCGGCGCCGGTGGTTCTCGTCGATTTCATGGGCTTCCTCCGTTTTTCATTGGTTTGGATTGTCGTCAGACAGCCCCATTAGACCCAGCAAAATTTCACCAAAGTATCACGCCCGACCAGGACTCGGGCGCGGGGTCGAGGCTGGCAGGGGTCGCGAACACACGCCAAGCGCGACCCGCCGGTTGCGCCCGATAATCAGAATCATTGGGGAAGCGGCTCGTGCCGGCCCGTATGGCTTCCTTTCCCCTTATCCCTTTGACTATCCCCGGGGGCACACCGCTGAGACAACCTTGACAGCTAAACGTTCGCCGGGCAACGCCTCGATGGCCGGATTGCGGCCGGTGTCACGCGGCGCCGGCCGGTGGTGTGTCCGCCGCGGCCAGGGCGATGCGGTTCTTGCCGGCGCGCTTGGCGCGGTACAGGGCCTGGTCGGCGCGCGCCAGCGCCTTGTCGGCCTCCTGCGCCCCGGCGCAGGCGGCGAGTCCGAAGCTGACCGTCACGGGCCGGGCCAGCGGCTCGATCCGCGTGGCCTCCAGTGCGGCGCGGACGCGCTCGGCGACCCGCCGCGCCTCGTCGCAGCCGGTCCGCGGGAACAGCAGCACGAATTCCTCCCCGCCGTAGCGGGCGATGACGTCCACTTCGCGGACGTTGTCGCGCAGGGTCTGCGCGAAGGTCCGCAGCACGCGGTCGCCGACCTCGTGTCCATAGGTGTCGTTGACCTGCTTGAAGTCGTCGAGATCGGCGATGGCCAGGCAACTGGGCTCGTCATAGCGTCGGGCGCGGCCGAGCTCGCAGTCCAGGCGCTGCTGGAGAAAACGCCGGTTGCCCACGCCGGTGAGCGGGTCGACCAGCATGAGCTCGCGGATCCGGGCCTCGTTGGCGCGCAGCGCCGCGTTGGCCCGTTCCAGTTCTCCGCGGGCCTGGACCACGGCCTCGTGCGAGCGCGCCTGTTCGGTGACGAAATACTTGATCACGTAATACAGGCTGAGCAGGCCCACGCCCATGTTCAGGACGAATAAGACGGTGTTCGCCGTGCGCTCCATGGGCACGGCGTAGCGCGCCACCGTCGAGTCGATGAGGGCCGAGACCACGGTCAGGGCGATGAAGGCCGCCAGCCAGAACGCCGCCTCCACGGCGCCGGTGCTGAGCAGCGAGGCCAGCGGCGTGAAGAAGGCCCAGATCATCACGATGGAGCCGTTGGCAAAGCCCCCCAGCGACCACTGCAGCAAGAAGGGCAGCATGAGGATCAACAGCAGCTGGCTGATACGAAAGAAGGTGAAATGCTTGGTGGCGAACAGATACAGCGTGCTCACGGCGGTGATCGCCGCATAGCTCAGGGGAATGGCACCGGACAGCGGATAGCCGAGCAGCGCGTAGATGGCACCCCAGAAGATCGCCAAAAACGCGATGATCAGGGCGATGAGCGTCGTGACCGACTTGCGGGCGCGGACCTCTGCGCTGTCCCCGGGGCGCGCGCTCAGGCCGGCGAGTTGCCACAGCCCTTCATAGGCGCGGTTGGCGATTCCGGCGTTGTGACTCAAGGCGAAATATCTGCCCTCGGTGGCCCATGGGGCCGTAAGGCCCCGCTTGCCTGTATATCGGCCGCGGGCGCGATTTCCTGACCACGGCCGCGCGCTCGGCCCGGGGCGCTGGGTTCGAAGCGGATGTCTGGGGGCGGATGTCTGGGAGCGGATGTCTGGGAGCGGATGTCTGGGAGCGGATGCCTGGGGGCGGGGCCGGCCGGCGGGAGTCTGGGGCGGCGGGCTGATCCGGCCGGCCGATTTGGATTATGATGCCAGCACGTCAACGAGGAGGAGCGCCATGACCGATCTGCCCACCTGGCAATTGCTGCTGCTCGGGGTCGCCCTCGTGTTGATCCTGTTGTGGTTCGGCCCCGGCATCAAGGCGGCGCTGCGCAATCCGAACAAGGGCACCGCCGAGGACTGGAAGGGCCTGCTGCTGCCCATCGGGGCGGTAATCGTCTTCGTCGTCCTGTTGGTCATGCTGGCCCGTTCCTAGTCGGCCCCGGGGCGCGCCGGGCCCCACGGCGCGCCGCCTCAACGCGCCGCGGCGGCGCGCGCATCGTGCAGGAAGCGGCCATAGATCCGCTCCAGGGCCTTGCCGTAGGCCTGGACCGTAGCGTCCATGCTGGCGTCGGCCGCCCTCACTTTGGCCCGGTAGTCGCCGCCCGGCCCGGGCGCGTCCGAGTCCCGCGGCGCCTCATCGCCCCAGGCCCGCGGCGGCGGGCTCAGATGCAGCTCGAGCTCGACGACCACCCGCACGGGGCCCCCGCCGACCATCCGTTCCAGGCGCAGTACCCGTCCGGTGATCCGCGCCCGTGCGCCCAGGCCGGGAGCGGCGCGTTCGACGTGGGCGGCCGCACCGGCCGCGCGCAGATAGCCGACCAGGCTTTGCTGGATCATCGTCCCCGGCACCGCCGCCCAGTGGTGGTAGTGATAGCGCTGCACCTGCAGCGGGTGGTCGCGCTCGATGTAGAGCATGGCCCGCTCCTGGTACAGGCCGTCGGCGCGCAGGCGCTCGACGCCCAGGGTGCCCGTGACCAGCGGTGTGGGCAGGGCCTTGGCGGGCTTGAGCGCGGGCAGCCGATAGAAGTGGTCCTGGGGCACCGGCTCGCCGCCCACGCAGCCGGCGAGCGCGAGCGTGCCCAGCAGCGCGAGCCCGCACAGCAGGCACCGGCTCACAGCGGCGCAGGTGTTTTGGCCGGGCGCCCGCCTCACGGTTCGACCTGCGCCTTGTCGGCCGGCGGCGAGCTGTGCAGCAGCACCCCGGGGTTGTCGCGCAGCTGGCGCGTGAACTCGTTCATGTTGCGGCTCGCGGCGTCCATGTTGTAGACGATGCTGTCGATGCTCTGGGACAGCGTGCCGATGGCGTTGCGCAGCTCGACCACCGAGTGGCGGATGTCGCCGCCGTTCTCGTCCACCAGGCGATTGGAGTTGCGCAGCAGGGTGTTGAGCTGCTGGCGCGTGGTGGCCAGCTCATTGGACAGGCCGGCCAGGTTGTGCGTCATCTTGTCGGTGTTGGAGATGATACGCTCGATGCGCGCCTGATTCTTGCCACCGGTGAGCTTGGACAGGTGCTCGGCATTGGTGTTGAGCTGGTCCAGCAGGCGGGTGAGGCTGTCGGTGATATGCGGCAGCTTCTTGTCGAGATCGCCGCCGACCGTCGTCAGGGTCTTGTTGGCGCGGGCGATCAGCGGTTTGATCTGCTCGGTGATGTCGTGGAGCAGGGCGATCATGGTCACCGCCTCTTCGCTGTGAATCGTTGCGCCGGGCTTGAGCAGGTTCTGGCTCGAGCCCTCGATGATGTCGACCTGGTATTCGGACAGCAGACCGGGTTGGACGACGTGAATCACGCTGTCGGCTGGGATGTCCCAGCCCTGGCGCACCCGGATTTCCATGCGATAGTAGGTGGCGCCGTCGCGCCGCTGCGGCCTGATGTCGGCCACCCGCCCGATGCGAAAGCCGCCGTAGGTCACCGTCGTGCCCTGGCGGATGCCCGTGACGTTGGAGAACATCGCATAATAGACATCGCTCTCCGCGCTGTGGCCGGTGAGCCGGTACAGTACGACCATCACCACCGCGAACATGGCCAGCACGAACAGGCCGACGGCCAGGTAGTTTATATTGTCCTGTTTCATTGGCCTCCCTGGTATCCAGTATATCGCATCGGCGAAGCGGTATTCGCGGCCGGCCCCGGTGAGCCGGTTCAGCGGGTCAGGCGCCGCAGGTAGTCGTCGGCGTCGACCAGCTCGTCGCGCGGGCGCCGGTGGAGCAGGTTCTGCACGCGTTCGTTGTCACTGGCGCGAACCTCCTCCACCGTGCCGGTCATGAGTATCTCGCCCTCGTCGATTACCGTGATCCGATCGGCAATCTTGAAGGCGCTCACCAGCTCGTGGGTGACGACCACGATGGTCATGTTCATCGCCTGGCGCAGGCGCAGAATGAGATCGTCGAGCTCGGCGGCGGCTATGGGGTCGAGTCCGGCCGAGGGTTCGTCGAAGAACAGCAGCCTGGGGTCCATGATGATGGCGCGGGCCAGGGCCGCGCGTTTGGTCATGCCGCCCGACAGCTCCGAGGGCATCAGGTCCTCGAAGCCGCCCAGGTTGACCACCTCCAGCTTCATGCGGCTCATGATGCGCATGGTGTTCTCGTCGAGCTTGGTGTGTTCGCGCAGCGGCAGGCAGACGTTCTCGCCCACCGTCATGGAGCCGAACAGGGCGCCGCCCTGGAAGGCCACGCCCATGCTGCGGCGCAGGGCGTGCATCTGCCGGGCCGGGATCCGGTTGATGTCCTTGCCGAGCACCCTGACAGTGCCGGAGGTGGGACGCCTCAGTCCCAGCAGGTGGCGCAGCAGGGTGCTCTTGCCCGAGCCGCTGGCGCCCATGATCACCATGATCTCCCCGGGCATGACCGTCAGATTGACCTCGTTGAGGATGCGCCGCGCGCCGTAGTGCGCGACCAGGTCGCGGACCTCGATGACCGGCTCCACGCCCGAGTCCGGGGCTGGCGGCGGCGCGGACGGTGTCGGGGGCTCGGCCACGGAACTCAGCGATTGAGGAAATAGGTGAAGATCATGTCGGCCAGCACGATGAAGCTGATCGACAGCACCACCGAGCGGGTGGTCGCCCGGCCCACGCCCTCGGCCCCGCCGCGCACCTGAAAGCCGTTGCTCACGCCCACCAGGGCGATGATCGCCGCGAACACGACGCTCTTGATAAGGCCCTGGCGAATGTCATCGACGTGCAGGGCGGCGAGGGCGCGCTCGGCGTAGACGGCCAGGGGCACGTGCAGCTCGAGGCCGGTATAGAGGCCGCCGCCGAGTATGCCCATGACATCGCCCAGCACCGTCAGCGCGGGCACCATCGCCAGCATGGCCAGCAGCATGGGGGCGCCGAGGTAGCGCACCGGATTGATGCCGATGACCCGCAGCGCATCTATCTCCTGGGACTCCTGCATGGTGCCGATGCGCGCCGTGATGGCCGAGCCGGAGCGCCCGGCCACGAGGATACTGACGATGAGCGGGGAGAACTCGCGCGTGACCGACAGCGCGATGCCGATGACGACCTTGGACTGGGCGCCGAAGGTCTTGAGCGTCTCGATGCCCTGGATGGCGAGCATCACGCCCACCGCCAGGCACAACACCGAGACGATGGGGATGGCCTGGATGCCGATATGCATGGCCTCGCGAAGCACCGCCGCCGGGCGCACCGGCTGCAGCCGGCGCCGGCCCAACACCAGCCAGTACAGGGTCTCGGCGAACAGCGCGGCGACATAGCCGAACTCCTCGACGCCGCGCAGGGTCCGACGGCCCAGTCCCTCGACGAATCTGCGCAGCGCCCTGACCGTCACGCCGCCGGCCCCGACCCGTCAGCCGTCGCTGGCAATGCGCTCGGAGACCGAGGCATGTATCGGGAAGACCTTGTCCAGGCGCGCGAGCTGCAGCACCTGCATGGCCGCGCCGCTCACGCCCACCAGCCCGAAGCCCAGGCGCTTGGTGCGTGCCAGTTGATAGCCCTCGACCAGGCTGGCCACGCCGGAGCTGTCGATGTAGCTCACGCCGGACAGGTCGACGAGGATGCTTTGGCCGCGCTCCAGGTGTTTGAGGATCTGCTCGCGGGCGAGCGGCGAGTAGTACAGGTCGACTTCACCCGACAGGGCAATGACCGTATAGGCGCCTTGGCTGCGTGTCTGGTATTCCATGGGGCGGTCCGACTCAGCGGTTGATGGCCTTTCTCATTTCCAGCACGTTGCCGGCGCCGGGCGGGGGCTCGACGAACTCGAACTCGTCCATGACCTCGGCGATGAGGTGCACGCCCAGCCCGCCGGGGCGGATGTCGTCCAGGTCGCGCGGGCAGATGCTGGCCCTGTCCACCGGCGGCGCGAAGTCCGTGAGGCGAAATACCAACACGTCCCGATTATTGAGGATCTGCAGCACGATTTCACCCGCGTCGGCGCCGCCGTAGGCGTGGCGGATGATGTTCACCGCCGCCTCGTCCACCGCCAGGACCAGGCATTCGGCCAGCTTGTCGTCCACGCCCTGCGCCCGCACGGTCTCGCGCACCCGATCGCGCAGGCCCTTGAGCTCCTCGGCCCGCGCCCGGATGCGTATCTCGGCCAGCGGCCGTGGCGCGGGCTCAGCCATCGGCGGCCCCCGGCGTGGGCCGCGCGGACCGGGACCGCCGGGGCGGGCCGGTATGGACCCGCCCGGTGGGGCGGGGCTGTGCGGGCGGATTGGCGTGCATCGTGTGTCCTGATGGTCGACTCGCTACGGCCGGCCTGTTCGGCCTGTTCGGTCAGTATGACCCCGGGGCACCGGGCTTGCCTAGCGCGCAGGCGTGCGAGGCCCGGTTCAGGGCCCGGCAGCGGCAGCGGCGGCGGCCAGGGCGAGCTTGGCCGCGCGCGGCAGGCGCTTGATCCCGGCCTCGCGTCGGCTGGCCGCGCTGCGCGAGGTCGCCGCCTCGCAGTAAATCAGCCGCACGGGCCGGCGCCCTCGGGTGTAGCGGGCACCGCCGCGAGCGCCGTTGTGCTGGGCCACACGGGTGGCCACGTCCTTGGCGATGCCCGTGTACAGCGTCCCGTCGCGGCATTGGACGATATAGACGAACCAGGCCGCCGGTTGGCCCGCACCGGTGGCGGCGGGGGCCGTCACCGCGCCGGCCCTCGGCCCATGCCCAGCAGCGTGGAGACGCCCGCGGCGAGCAGCCCCCCGGCGCCCGCGGCGAGCCAGTCATCCAGATGCAGCGGGCTCAAGTGCAGCCGTGCCGCCAGCCAGGGCGTCTGCACCAGCAGCACCGACAGCGCGGCGGTGAGACCCGTCATGGCCCAGGCGCCGCGCGTGCGCAGTCCGCTGAGGGCCGCGGTGACCGTGGCGCTGGCCACGCTGAGCGCCACCAGGGCCATCGCGCGGGCGTGCGCCACGTCGGGGCCGCCGCCCAGGCTGTGCTGATAGCCCAGGGCGACCACCGCGGTGATGAGTGCCCCGACCACGGCGACAATCAGCCACTGGCGGGCGTCGAAAAAGCGCGCCCGTTCGCCCGCGCGCGGCAAGCGGGCCGGTGAGCGCAGCGCGCCGCCCGAGGGCAGCTGCTGGAAGACCAGCAGCGCCGTGGGGTGGATGATGAGTTCGAGCCAGACGATGTGGATGGGCAGGTACAGCAGCGGGTAGCCCATGAGCGGGATCAGCGCCGCGGTGATGACCAGGGGGATGTGGATCATCAACAGATAGGCGAAGCTCAGCTGCAGGTTGCGAAACAGCTGCCGCCCCTCGGCGATGGCCCGCACGATGGTGCGGAAGTTGTCGTCGAGCAGCACGATGGCCGCGGCCTCGCGAGCGCTGCGGGTACCGCGCTCGCCCATGGCCACGCCGACGTCGGCCGCCTGCAGGGCGGGTACGTCGTTCACGCCGTCGCCGGTGACCGCGACGATCGCGCCCTGCCCCTGCAGGGCCCGGACCAGCTCGAGCTTCTGGGCCGGTACGGCGCGGGCCACGACGTCCACCTCCTCCCAGCCGGCCGCGCCCGGCCCGAACAGGGCGTCGGCTTCCATGACCCGCGGCTCGCCGCCGGCCGCTGCCCCGGCCGGGCCCAGGCCGACCTCGCGCGCCACGGCGCGGGCGGTGATCGGGTGATCGCCGGTGATCATCAACACGCGGATACCGGCCTCCCGGCAGGTCGCCACCGCCTCGCGCACCCCCTCGCGTACCGGGTCTTCGCAGGCCAGCAGCCCGGCGAAGCGCAGGCCCCGGTCCGGTTCGCCCCCGGGCCAGGCGGCCTCGTCGATCGGGCGCCAGGCGCAGGCGATGACCTTGTGGCCCTGGCTGGCGAGCGACTCGACCTGCGCGCGCCACTGCGCCCGCTCGGCCTCGTCGAGTGCGCTCATGGCGAACACGACCTCCGGGGCCCCTTTGGTCGCGGCGACCAGGGTGGCGTCGGCGCGGCGGGCGACCACGCTCTCGCGTTTTCGATCCTCGGTGAAGGGGAAGGTCTCCAGCGCCTGCGCGCCGGGCTCGGCTGCGCCCTCGGCCTGCGCCGCGCTCAGCAGGGCCCGGTCCAGGGGATCGCCGCTCTCGGCGCGCGAGGCCAGCGCGGCGATGCCCAGCAGGCCGGACTCGTCGAGGCCGTCGGCGGGGAAGCGGTGGGCGAGGCGCAGCTCGCCCAGGGTGATGGTGCCGGTCTTGTCCGAGCAGATGCACGAGACGCGTCCGATGTTCTCGACCACCACGGCGCGGCGTACCAGGGCCTGGCGCCGGGCCAGACGGAACACGCCCACGCCGAGGAAGAAGGTGAACACGACCGGGAACTCCTCGGGCAGCGCCGCCACGGCCAGGGTGACGGCGCTGAGCAGGGCATCGACGATGCCGAAGCCCTGCTGCAGGCGAACCCCGGCGAGGATCAGGCACATGATCGCCGCGGCGGCCACCAGGATGGTCACCAGATTGGCGATGGCCAGCTGCAGCGGGGTGCGCGCCTGGCGCCCGCCGGTGGCCGAGCGCACGATCTCGCCGTAGAGTGTTTCGGCGCCGGTGAAGACCACGCGCAGCGTCGCCTGGGCGGTGAGCACGCGGGTGCCGGCGAAGGCCCAGTGCTCGCCCTGTTCGATCTCGCTGCCCGCGCCGGTCGGATCGGCGGCCCGCTTTCGGACCGGGTAGGCCTCGCCGGTCAGGGCCGATTCGTCGACCTGCACGCCCTCGGCGCCGACGAGCACGCCGTCGGCCGGGACCGATCCGTCCGCCGCCACGCGGACCAGGTCGCCGGGCACCAGGTCCACCGCCGCCACGGCTTGCCAGCGCTCGTCGCGCAGCACCCGGGCGCTGGTGGCCAGGCGCCCGCGCAGGCCCTCGGTCGAGGCCTGGGTGCGCCGGTGCAGGTAGAGGTCCATGCCGACCAGAGGCACCATCGCCGCGGCCAGCGTGAGCGCCTCGGCCAGGTCGCCGAGCGAGGCGAACAGGCCCGCCGTGGCGATCAGGAACCACAGCATGGGGTCGCGCGCCGTCTGGCGCAGCAGCGCCGGCCAGCCCGGGGCGCTGCTCTCGGCGATGGCGTTGTCGCCGTAGCGCCGGCGCGCGGCCTCGGCCTGCTGCGTGCTCAGACCCTTCAGGTCAGGGGGCAGCGCCGCCAGGCGCTCGGCGGGGATGCGACGGCGCATGCGGCGCGCCGGTCAGTCCTCGCCCTCGAAGCGCAGGGCGGCCGAATTGATGCAGTAGCGCAGGCCCGTCGGCGGCGGACCGTCCTCGAAGACGTGGCCCAGGTGCGCGTCGCAGCGCGCACAGCGCACCTCGGTGCGCACCATGGCGTGGCTGCGGTCGGTATGGGTCTCGACGGCCTCGGCGTCGATCGGCGTCCAGTAGCTCGGCCAGCCCGTGCCGGAGTCGAATTTTTCCTCCGAGCGGAACAGGGGCTCGCCGCAGCACACGCAGCGGTAGAGGCCGTGACCCTTGTACGCGTGGAAGCGTCCCGTGAAGGCCGGCTCGGTGCCGCCCTGGCGGGTCACGCGGTATTGCTCGGGCTCGAGTTGCTCGCGCCACTGTTCGTCGGTCTTGGTGATCTTCTCGCCCATGGTCATGCTCCGGATCGAATGAGTGCGCGGCCGCGCGCTGCCCGACCAAAATACCAGCGATGGGCAAGGCCCCGCCAGTGGTCCGCCCGCTTGAGGTGCCGGCAAACGCCTGTCGTGGGGACCCGGAACGGGCTACACTGCCTGCGACCCCCATAACGCATCGGCGAGGCGAGTCATGCATTTGGATTGGCATTGGGTGAAGGCGCTGCACGTGACCACCGCCGCGCTCAGCATCTCGCTGTTCGTGCTGCGCGGGGCCTGGCGCCTGCGCGGCTCGCCGCGCCTGAACGCGCGCTGGGTGCGCATCGTGCCCCATGTCAACGACACGGTCCTGTTGCTCAGCGCCGTGTTCCTCGCCGCCTTGACGCATCAATACCCCGGCCCCCAGGCCTGGTTGACTGCCAAGGTGGTCGGCCTGGTCCTGTACATCGCCTTGGGTCTGGTGGCGCTGCGTTTTGCCCGGGGCCGCCCTGCCCAGCTCGGCGCCGGGATCGCCGCCGTGGTGGTATTCGTCTACATCGTGGCGGTGGCCGTGACCAAAAGCCCGCTGCCGCTGCCGGGCTGAGACCGGCGCCGCCGGCACAGGGTCGAGCACGTGTCCAATATCGACAACTGGTTCGAGGAGCGCCAATCGGCCTGGCTCTATGAGCGGCTCGCCGAGCGCGAGACCGACCCGGCCAAACGCGAGATGTTCTCGGCGCTGGCCGCCGCCGCCCGCACCCAGGCCGGGGTCTGGGCGCAGAGCGTGCGCGCCGGCGGGGCGGGCCTGCCGCCGTTTCGCCCCTCGCTGCGCGCGCGCTTGGTCGCCTGGCTCGTGGCCGTCCTGGGCCCGCGCCTGATCCTGCCGGCCCTGGCCGCGATCAAGGTCCGCGGTCTTGCCGTGTACCGAAGCCCGGCCGCGCCGGCCGGCCACCCCATGCCGACCTCGGTCGAGGAGGTGGGCCACCGCCACCGCGGGGTGGGCGGCGGGGGCAACCTGCGCGCCGCCGTGTTCGGCGTCAACGACGGCCTGGTCTCCAACACCAGCCTGATCCTCGGGGTGGCCGGCGCCGGCAGCGCGCCCGCGGCCATCGTCACGGCCGGCGCGGCGGGCCTGCTCGCCGGCGCCCTGTCCATGGCGGCGGGCGAGTACGTCTCCATGCGCTCGCAGCGCGAGATGTACGAGTACCAGATCGGCCTGGAGCGCGAGGAGCTGGCGGTCTATCCCGAGGAGGAGGCCGAGGAGCTGGCCCTGATCTACAACGCCCGCGGCATGGCGATGGAGGAGGCCCGGCGGGTGGCCACGCAGTTGTTGAGCGAGCCCGAGCACGCGCTCGACACCCTGGCGCGCGAGGAGCTGGGGCTCAACCCGGACGACCTGGGCTCACCCTGGGGCGCGGCCGCGTTTTCCTTCCTGTCGTTCACGGCCGGGGCCTTGATCCCGCTGCTGCCCTTCCTGGCGGGCCTGGCCGGCCGGGACTGGGTGCTGGGCGCGGTGTCGGGCCTGGCCGGCGCGAGTCTGTTCGCGGTCGGCGCGGTGTTGAGCCTGTTCACCGGTCGGGGTGCCGTCCGGGGCGGGCTGCGCATGGTGATCATCGGCGGCGGCGCGGGCGCCGTCGCGTTCCTCATCGGCCGGCTGCTGGGCGTGGCCCTTCACTGATCCACGGCGCTGAGCCGGCCGGCGCCGGGCTCACAGGTGGCGGCTGAACTGGCCCTGCTCGGCATCGGCCAGCAGGTCCTGAAAGGCCTCGCCGCTGAGGTGCACCAGGTCGGTGTGATCGCCCGCCTCGAAATAGACGTCGGGCTGCCAGGCCAGGCTCTCGTCGATGATCACCTCCACGCCGTAGGGCCTGCCCAGCGGCGGCACCGCCCCCTCCTCGCAGTCGGCGAACACGTCGGCCAGCTCGCGCTCGGTGGCCAGACCCACCATCCGGTTGAGCCGGCGGTGTACGTCGCCGAGTTCCAGGCGGTGGGTGGCCGGGATGACCGCCAGCACGTAACCGTATTCGTCCTCCAGCAGCACCGACTTGGCCAGCCGGTCGCCCGGCACGTGCGCCGCCTGGGCGGCCTGCATGCTGGTGCTGCTGTAGGTGTGTTCGACCAACTCGTAGTCGACCCCGGCGCTATCGAGGTACTCGCGCAGAGTGATTGCCATGCCCATGTCCGCTCCTCCCCGTGGGAAAGCCATGGGGTAACTATAGCCGAGACGCCGGACGGTAGCGGACCCGTTGCGGCCTAATAAAATGGGCTTATGCCTTGCCGTCCGCCGGTCGAAGTTGGCAGTCATCAGTTGGCAGTCGGCAGAAAGAAAATGCGCGGCTACATTTCTCGCTGCCAACTGCCAACTGCCAACTGCCAACTGCCAACTGCCAACTGCCAACTGCCAACTACATTTCGCGCATTTCCCGCGCGGTGTCGCTGTCGGTGCTGGCGTCGGCGTACTGCTGGTAGCGTTCGATGTAGAACGCGTCGCTGGCGCGTCCGGCGCGCACGCTGGGACGCTCGGCCATGGCCCCGAGCCAGCGGCGCAGCCGGGGCAGGTCCTCGGGCAGGGTGAAGGCGCGGTAGTGCTCGAGCACGACGAAGCGCTCGAAGAAGGGATAGAAGGCCAGGTCGACCAGGGTCAGCTCCGGACCCAGCCAATAGGGCCCGGCCTCGTCCAGGGCCTCGTGCTCCAGCTCGTACAAACTGGTGCGAAGCCGCTCGGCCAGTTCCGCCTGGCGCCCCGGCGCCTGTTCGAGCAGCAGCTTGTAGAACCAGGGCAGGAACTGGGTATTGGCGTAGTCCGTCCAGATGCGCGCCAGGGCGCGGCGGCCCGGATCGGCCGGCAGCAGCGCCGGTTCCGGATACCGATCCTCGAGGTATTCGTTGATGATGGTCGACTCCCAGATGCGTTCGGCACCGCGGGCGAGCAGGGGGACCTTGTTGGTCGGCGAGATCTCGCGGTACCAGGACGGGATGTTGTCGAGATCGATCTCCTCGAGCCGGTAATCCAGACCCTTTTCGGCCAGGGCCAGGCGGGTGCGCTGGGCGAAGGGACAGACGGCGGCGCTATACAGCGTCAATTCGGGTGTGCCGGTTGTCGCATCGTGGGTCGTGGTGGCCATGGCAATGTTCCTTGTTTCCCAGTTGGCAGCTCGCAGTCGGCAGTTGGCAGAAAGAAAACAGCATTCAGGCATTTTGCTGCGAACTGCCCACTGCATACTGCCAACTCGGCCGCCCGACGTATTGCCTCTACAGAATCGGTCGATTGGCTCCTTGCAGTCAAGCCAGCCCCAACGGTCCGGGAGCGAGGGCGGCCGCCTGCTGTTACACTCCGCCCTCATGACAGCACGGCACAGTGCCCACTCAGGGCGAGTACGGGGACGGGCGCGGCGATGAGCGTGTGGTGGGCGCTGCTGGCGACGCTGCTCGTCGCCCTGGTCTGGGTGGAGGCACTGCGCGGGCGCGAGCTGGCCCTGCGCGCCGGGGCCCGCGCCTGCGCGCGCCTGGACGTGCAGTTCCTGGACGAGACCGTCGCCCTGATCGGACTGCGCCCGGCGCGGGGCGCCGACGGGCGCGTGCACCTTCGCCGCCACTACGGCTTCGAGTTCAGCGTCGACGGCGTGGATCGCCACCCCGGGCGCATCGTCGTGTTCGGCCGGCGCGTGGAATCGGTGCAGCTCGACCATCCCGAGGGGCGCATACTGTATTGAGCGGCCGGCGATCCGGCCGGAGCCGACATTTACGGAGGGAGGACGATGGAATCCAAACTCACCGATATCGAGGTCCGACTGGCCTACCAGGAGGCCTCGCTCGAGGAGCTGACGCACACCGTGGTCCGTCAGGAACAGGTCATTGCCGAGCTGCGTGCCGAGGTCGAGGCCCTGGCCCGTCAGCTGCGCGAGCTCGCGTCCTCGAACGTGGCCTCGATGGACGAGGAGACACCGCCGCCGCACTACTGATGCGCAAGGCGTTCAGCGTGCGCGAGCCCCGCGCAGCTCGCCGTCGACGTAGAACCACTGGCCGTCCTCGCGCACGAAGCGGCTGATCTCGTGCAGGCGCGCCGCGCGCCCGGCGCGTTTCATGCGGGCGACGAACTCGACCGTGCCCTCGGTGTCATCGGGGCCGCCGCGCTCGCAGCGCTTGATCGCCAGCCCCAGCCAGCGAAGGCCCGCCCCGTCCAGTTCCAGTTCCAGCTCCGGCGGTCGGGTCGAGGGGTGCCAGGTGCGCAGCAAATACGCGGCATTGCCGCGCACGAAGGCGGTATACCGCGAGCGCATCAGGGCCTCGGCGCTGGACGGTGCGTCGCCGGCCTCGATATAGCGCCCGCAGCATCGCTCGTAGGTTTGTCCCGAGCCGCAGGGGCAGCTCGCGCTGGTGTCTTCATCGGCCATGCGCCCATTATATTGGCTCCATTGGGAGACGACAGGCCGGTGAGCACAGAGCGATGAGCGAACCAAATCAATTGCGCCGCTGCGCCTGGGTCCGCGCGGGCGCCGGCGCGGGTGGTCAGGGCAGCGCCGCCATGCGCCGCTATCACGACCGCGAGTGGGGCGTGCCCGTCCACCGCGAGCGCAGGCTGTTCGAGATGCTGTTGCTCGAGGGCGCGCAGGCGGGGCTGAGCTGGTCGACCATCCTGCACAAGCGACCGGCCTACCGGCGCGCCTTCGCCAATTTCGACCCGGTGCGGATCGCCCGCTTCGGGGCCCGCGACCGGCACCGCCTGCTGGGCGATGCGGGCATCGTGCGCAACCGGGCCAAGATCGCCGCGGCCATCGACAACGCGCGCGCCTTGCTCGAGGTTCGGGACAGCCACGGCAGCTTCAGCGAGTTGGTCTGGGGCTTTGTCGACGGTCGACCGGTGACCAACCACTGGCGCCGCCCCGACCAGGTGCCCGCCCAGACCCCGACCTCCGCGGCCATGAGCCGCGAGCTCAAACGCCGGGGCTTTCGCTTCGTCGGCCCGACCATTTGTTACGCCTTCATGCAGGCCGTGGGCATGGTCAACGATCACACGGTGGACTGCTTTCGCCACACCGAGATCGCCGCCGAGTTCGGCGCGCCCGGCACGTGAGCGCCTCGCGGGCCGGTATGTTGTAAGCCTGTGCCGAGTCCGTTAGGCTTGATGGACTTTCGATAACGAGACCCCGCGGCCTTGCCGGCGTTCGCCCGGCGGTGCCATCGGGCGCGAGGTAGCTTATGTCCCGCCTTGGCGCAATCGCCGCATTGCTGTTGTTCGCCGCGCTGCCGTTGGCCGGTTGCACCACCACACCCGATCGCCAGACCCAGCTCGACGATACGCTGCGCGCCTACGAGCGCGCCGTGCGCTGGGGCGAGTTTCCGTCCGCGGCCGCCTTTGCCCGCCCCGATGCGCGCCCGAGCGATTTCTCGCGCTTTTCGCACGTCAAGGTGACGGGCTACGATGTGGCCGGCATGCGCCTGACCAAAGGCGGCAATCACCTGACTCAGCTGGTGAAGATTCATTACTACAACACCGATTACATGGTCGAAAAATCGGTGGTCGACCGCCAGGAATGGGAATACGACGCCAAGGATGGGCACTGGTACATCACCAGCGGCCTACCGAAGTTCAAATAACGAAACTGCCTTGCGCGGCGCCAACGCTCAGGAGAGTCCCATGCCCCAGACCAAGATCCTGCTCGACGAATCCGAGATCCCGACGCACTGGTACAACGTCGTCTCCGACATGCCCAATGCGCCGGCCCCGCCGCTCGGCCCGGACGGCAGCCCGATCGGCCCCGAGGCCCTGGCGGCGATCTTCCCCATGTCCATCATCGAGCAGGAGGTCTCGGCCGAGCGCTGGATCGCCATCCCCGAGCCGGTACGCGAGGCCTACCGCCTGTGGCGCCCCTCGCCGCTGTTCCGGGCCCATCGCCTGGAGGAGCACCTGGGCACACCGGCCAAGATCTACTACAAGTACGAGGGCGTCAGCCCCGCCGGTTCGCACAAGCCCAACACCGCCGTGCCCCAGGCCTATTACAACCGCCAGGCCGGTATCCGGCGCCTGTCCACCGAGACCGGCGCCGGCCAGTGGGGCTCCTCGCTGGCCCTGGCCGGGCAGATGTTCGGCATCGAGGTGCGCGTCTACATGGTGAAGGTCAGCTACGAGCAAAAGCCCTTCCGGCGCTCGATGATGCAGACCTGGGGCGCCGAGGTGCTGGCCAGCCCGACCGATCGCACCGAATCGGGCCGCCGGATCCTCGCCGGCGATCCCGACTCGCCCGGCTCGCTCGGCATCGCCATCTCCGAGGCGGTCGAGGAGGCGGCCTCGCGCGAGGACACCAACTACTCGCTGGGCTCGGTGCTCAACCACGTCCTGCTGCACCAGACCATCATCGGCCTGGAGGCCAAAAAGCAGTTCGAGAAGGCCGGCGACTATCCGGACATGGTGTTCGCCCCCTGCGGCGGCGGCTCGAACTTCGGCGGCGCGGCCTTCCCGTTTTTCGCCGACAAGGCGGCCGGGCGGCAGGTGCGCCTGGTGGCCGTCGAGCCCAGTTCCTGTCCCACGCTCACGCGCGGCCACTATGCCTACGACTTCGGCGACACCGCCGGCCTGACGCCGCTGATGCAGATGTACACCCTGGGCCACGACTTCGTCCCGCCGGGCATCCACGCCGGCGGGCTGCGCTACCACGGCGACTCGCCGCTGGTCTCCCAGCTCTACAACGAGAAGCTGATCGAGGCGGTGGCGGTGCCGCAGATACCGACCTTCGAGGCGGGCGTGACCTTCGCGCGCTGCGAGGGCATCATCCCGGCGCCCGAGTCCAATCACGCCGTGCGCGCCTGTATCGACGAGGCCCTGCGCTGCAAGGACACGGGCGAGCCCAAGACGCTGTTCTTCAATCTCTCCGGTCACGGCCACTTCGACATGGCGGCCTATGATCGCTACTTCAGCGGCGAGCTCGAGGACTTCGAGTATCCCGAGGAGGCGATCCACGCCGCCCTGGAACGCCTGCCCAAGGTCGCCGCCGGCTGAGGTGTGCGCCGGCGCGCCCCTTCACGAGCGCCGCGGCATCGAGCCGGCCGGCCGCGCGGTATTCGGGCCCGGCGCGTGAGGGGCTGAGATGCGTGCCGTGATCCGCTCCGCGGCCTACCTGCTGGTGCCGGCGGTCCTGCTGGCCGCGGCGCTGCTGGTGCGCCCCTACCTGGCCGCGCTGCCGCACGGCCTGTTCGCCGTGGCCAAGCTGGCGCCGCTGGTGCTGCTCGGCACCGGGCTGGCCCTGGCGCTGCGCTTCAATCGCTCGCGCGTGTTCTTCTCGCTGGTCGCGCTGGGCATCGGCTACGCGCTCATGCTGTGGTTCGACGCGCCGCTGCACGACTACGGCGCCGGGCTGCTGGGAGCGGCACTGTACGCCGGGCTTTGCGTGTTCCTGCCCCTGGACCTGGCCGTTTTCTCGTTGTTGAGCGAGCGCGGCGTGTTCACGCCCCGCGGCGCGACCCGCTTTGCCCTGCTGGGCCTGGAGGCCCTGTTCGTGTGGGCCGTGATCGTGCTGCCGCTGCCCTCGGTCGTGATCGGCGCCTATACCCAGTTCAGCCATCACCCGAGCCTCATTTGGACCCCCATCCCGCAAGTCGGTGTGTTCGTCCTGCTCGCCGCCGCGCTGGTGCTCAACGACCGCCTGTTCGCGCGGCCCAGCGCCCAGGGCAGCGCCCTGTTCGGTGTGCTGGTGGCGGTGGCGCTCGGCCTGCACGGCATCGGCTCGGCGGTGACCACCCTGGTGTGCTTCGCCGCGGCGGCGCTGATGCTCATCGTCGCCGTAGTGCAGGACTCCTACAGCATGGCCTACATCGACGAGCTGACCGGGCTGCCCGGGCGCCGGGCCCTGCAGGAGCAGCTGCTCAAGCTCGGCAGCCGTTACGCCATCGCGATGCTCGATGTCGACCACTTCAAGAAATTCAACGACCGCCACGGCCACGACGTCGGTGATCAGGTGCTGCGCATGGTGGCCGCCCGGCTCAAGCAGGTCGGCGGCGGGGGCCGCGCCTTTCGCTACGGCGGCGAGGAGTTCGCGGTGGTCTTCCCGGGCGGCAGTACCGACTCGGCCGCCGAGCCGCTGGAGGCGCTGCGCGAGGCCATCGCCGCCTCGCATTTCGACCTGCGCCGCAAGGAGCGGCGCAAGGAGCCGCGCGCCGAGGCCAAGGAGCGGCGCAGCAACAATGGCAAGGCCAAAGGCAGGGGCCGGCGCGTGTCGGTGACGGTGAGCATCGGCATGGCCGAGCGCGACGAGAAGAACAGCCAGCCCCAGCAGGTGATCAAGGCCGCCGACCGGGCCCTGTACAGGGCCAAGAAACAGGGCCGCGATCGCCTGGTCGGCTGAGCCGGCCGGTGCATCAGGCCGGCACGACGACCAGCGGCACGTAGCGCTCCGCGGCGCTGAGCCCGCCGTGCACGCCGCGCTGGGCGAAGGGCTTTTCGGTGGCGAGCCGGTCCTTGATGATCCAGTTCTCGCGCATCAACAGGGCGTAGTCGCCGATGCGATCGCCAAGGCGCGGGTGCGGTGTGCCGCGGCCGAAATAGCCCTCCTCGAGCAGGGCCTCGGACGGTTTGATCTCGCAGGCCGCGGCGAGCTCGCCCTCGACGTAATCGCGAAACTCCCGTGCCCGCGCCGGGCGCAGGTAGCAATAGGCCGCGCGCGGCTCGCCGCAAAGCGGCAGGGCCAGGGCGCGCTCCAGCACCGGATGGTCTTCGACGTGGACGGTGTGTTGTGGGTCGGTGTCGACCAGACCGTGATCGGCGCTGACCAGCAGCAGGGTGTCGCTGCCGGCCAGGGCCGCGGCCAATCGGGCCAGTGCGGCGTCGAGGGCATCGAAGTGGGCCGCCACCTCGGCACTCGCCACGCCGTGGGCGTGGGCCAGGGCATCGAGCTTCGGCCAATAGGCATAGACGTAGCGCCGCGGCGCCCCGGGCGGGCCCGGCGGCGCTCCGCCGAGCGCGCGCTCGGCCGTCAGTGCGGCGAAGCCGTCGAGATCGGTGTAACCGTGGCGTTCGGCCTTGCCGCCGGTGACACGGCTGTAGGCGCTGTCGCGGATGTAGTCCGCGGTGACGATGTCGCAGGGCCCCGGCAGGCGGTCGAACCAGGCGGTCCAGTCGAACACGGCGCGCGGGTCGAGCCCGCCGCCTTCGAGATCCTGGCCCAGGCCCCGCGAGCGAAACGGCAGCACCGCGGCCACGGTGCCCAACTCCTTTAGATACGTGAACCACCCGGTCAGGGCGTGCTGCTGGGGCGCCAGCCCGCTGAGGTAGGTCGTGATGGCCGTGGCCGTGGTCGTGGGGAACACCGAGCTCAGACGGGCGCGGGCGTGGCGGGCCAGGAAGCTCTCGGGCCGGGCACGGAGGAACTCCCAGCCCAGGCCGTCGACGACCACCAGGACCACGGTGCCCCCATCCGAGACGGCGCCGGCAATCTCGGCGGCCGCCAGCGCCTCGAGTTCGGGATAGTCGGGCGCGCCGGGCGCCGGGCGGGCGCCCAGGGCGCCGCCCAGCGAGGCCATCAGGTTGACGATCGAGCCGCCGTTGTAGTCCGGGATGTCCATCGTCCCCAGTGTACAGCGCGGGGTCCGGGCCGTCGTGTACGGCCCGGGGGGTTGAAAAATAGTTCGCCGCACCGCCCCCAGCGGGCCGGCCTGCGGCTATAATGGGCGCCCTGTTCGAGCCCACCCGGTAACACCCACCGTGATTGAGAAACTACGCAATATCGCCATCATCGCCCATGTCGATCATGGCAAGACCACACTCGTCGACAAGCTCCTGCAGCAGTCGGGCACCTTCGACGAGCGCGCCCAGATGGCCGAGCGCGTCATGGACTCCAACGACCTGGAGCGTGAACGCGGCATCACCATTTTGGCCAAGAACACCGCCATCAAATGGCACGACTACCGCATCAACATCGTCGACACCCCCGGCCACGCCGATTTCGGCGGGGAGGTCGAGCGCGTGCTGTCGATGGTCGACTCGGTGCTGCTGCTGGTCGACGCCGTCGACGGGCCCATGCCCCAGACCCGCTTCGTGACCCAGAAGGCGTTTGCCCTGGGCCTGCGGCCCATCGTGGTCATCAACAAGGTCGACCGCCCCGGGGCCCGTCCCGACTGGGTGCTCGACCAGACCTTCGATCTGTTCGACCGCCTCGGCGCCACCGACGAGCAGCTCGACTTTCCGGTGGTTTACGCCTCGGCCCTGAACGGCTATGCCTCGCTGGACTCCACCGAGCGCAGCGGCGACATGACGCCGCTGTTCGAGGCGATTGTCGAGCATGTCTCGCCGCCGGATGTGGACCTGGACGGAGCGTTTCAGATGCAGGTCAGTCAGCTCGACTACAGCTCCTATGTCGGGGTGATTGGCATCGGGCGTATCAAGCGCGGGCGCATCAAGACCAACTCGCCCGTCGTGCTCGTCGACCGCGAGGGCAACCGGCGCAATGCGCGCATGCTGCAGATCCTGGGTTTCCACGGCCTGGAGCGCGTGGAGGTGCCCGAGGCGCAGGCCGGGGACATCATCGCCTTTACCGGTATCGAGGACCTCAACATCTCGGACACGCTGTGCGATCCCAAGAGCGTCGAGGCGCTGCCGGCATTGGTGGTCGACGAGCCGACGGTGAGCATGACCTTCCAGGTCAACACCTCGCCCTTTGCCGGGCGCGACGGCAAGTTCGTCACCAGCCGCCAGATCCGCGAGCGCCTGACGCGCGAGTTGGTGCACAACGTGGCACTGCGCGTGGAGGATACCGACGACCCCGACAAGTTCCGTGTCTCGGGCCGCGGCGAACTGCACCTGTCCATCCTCATCGAGAACATGCGACGCGAGGGCTACGAGCTGGGCGTGTCGCGCCCCGAGGTGATCGTCAAGGAGGTCGACGGCGAGAGGCAGGAACCCTACGAGCAGCTCACCGTCGACGTCGAAGAGGACCACCAGGGCGCGGTCATGCAAAAGCTCGGCGAGCGCGGCGGCGACCTGCAGAACATGGTGCCCGACGGCAAGGGCCGCGTGCGTCTGGACTACATCATCCCCTCGCGCGGGCTCATCGGCTTTCGGACCGAGTTCCTCACCGCCACCCAGGGTACGGGCCTGCTCTACAACGTATTCGACCACTACGGCCCCTACAAGAAGGGCGAGTTCGCCAGCCGCATCAACGGCGTATTGATCGCCAACGGCGCGGGCAAGGCCCTGGGCTATGCCCTGTTCAACCTTCAGGAGCGCGGGCGCCTGTTCATCGGTCCGGGCGAGGAGGTCTACGAGGGCAGGATTATCGGCATTCATTCGCGCGACAATGACCTCGTGGTCAATCCCCTCAAGGCCAAGCAGCTGACCAACGTCCGCGCGGCCGGCTCGGACGAGAACATCCTGCTCACCCCGCCGGTGCAGATGAGCCTGGAGCAGGCCCTGGAGTTCATCGACGACGATGAGCTCGTGGAGGTCACGCCCGGGCACGTGCGCCTGCGCAAAAAGCTCCTGCTGGAGCACGAGCGCAAGAAGGCGGCCCGGCAAACCGGCTAGCCGGGCGCCGGCCAGGCGTTGGACCGGGCCTGGGCGAGTCGTTAAGATGGGGCGGTGTTTGCATCCCGCCCGGGGCGGCCTCGGCCGTGGTCCGTGCGTCAGGGGGAGTCGACGCCGCGGTATCGATCCCCGGGGGGCAATTACCACCGCCCGGTCCGTCTCGCGGACCGGAACTCAGGAGGAGCACACCCCATGATCGGCAAGAAGAACGTCGTATTCGGATTCCTCTATCTCGTCCTTACCGCCTCGCTCGGCCCCTACATGGTCGTCAAGCTGCTGCCCGGCGTCGACAAGGCCGAGGCCATCAAGCAGCAGGACGTGGGCCGTCTGCAGCAGCTGCGTACCAATAACTTCGAAGAAGAGCTCGAGCCGCTGTCGGCCAAGCAGATCGCCGAGGCCAACACCTCCGGCATCCTGGCCCTGAACCGCCTGGTCAACGCCCAACAGCCGGTCGACAGCGTCAAGGGCGGTCCGCATGCCCACGGCAACCTGGAGGCCCTGCTGAACGTCGCCGCCGGCCTGGCGCTGTGCTTCATCGGCGTGGCGACCTGGTTCAAGCAGCTCATCAGTTGGCTGTTCATCGCCGGGGCCCTGCTGCACTCGGGGATGCTCTACCTGCTCCAGCTCGGCCAGGGCTGGGCGGCCACGCCCTTGATGATCGGGCCCTGGCTGGTCCTGGCGAGCTTCCTGTTGATCGGCATCGCCGCGGCGATCGGCTTTCGCGGCGAGTTGGTCCGAGACAGCTGATCGGCGTTGACAGCCGGCGGGCAGCCTCGCCCCGCGAGGCCGCCCGCCGCATCCTTGCCGCCCCACTCGACGGTCTTGTCCTATGCGTACCCTGTATCCCGACGTCCAACCCTACGTCACCCACAGCCTCGCGGTCGACGAGCCGCACGTGCTGCACGTCGAGGAGTGCGGCAATCCCTCGGGCCTGCCCGTGTTGTTCGTCCACGGCGGGCCGGGCTCGGGCTGCGAGCCCTATCACCGGCGCTTTTTCGACCCCGAGGTCTATCGCATCATCCTGTTCGACCAGCGCGGCAGCGGGCGCTCTTCCCCCCACGCCGAGCTCGAAGGCAACACGACCCAGGCCCTGGTGGCCGACATGGAGGCCATCCGCGAGCACCTGGGTATCGACCACTGGCTGTTGTTCGGCGGTTCGTGGGGCTCGACCCTGAGCCTGGTCTATGCCCAGACCCATCCCGAGCGTGTGCTGGGCCTGATCCTGCGCGGTATCTTCCTGTGCCGCCCGCGCGAGATCGCCTGGTTCTACCAGGAAGGGGCCAACCGCATCTTTCCCGACCTGTGGCAGGATTTCATCGAGCCGATCCCCGAGGACGAGCGCACCGACCTGGTGGGCGCCTACTATCGGCGCCTGACCGACGAGGACGAGGTGACGCGCATGGCGGCGGCGAAGGCCTGGTCGGTCTGGGAGGGACGCTGTTCGACCCTGCTGCCCAGTGGCTCGGTGATCGACCACTTCGCCAATGCCTATACCGCCCTGTCCCTGGCACGCATCGAGTGCCATTATTTCGTCAACCGCATCTTCCTGGAGGACAATCAGATACTGCGCGATGCCGGGCGTCTGGCGGGTATCCCGGGCGTCATCGTCCAGGGCCGCTACGATATGGTCTGTCCCATGGAAAGCGCCTGGGAGCTGCATCGGGCCTGGCCCGAGGCCGAGCTCAAGGTGATCCCGGACGCCGGCCATTCGGCCGCCGAAGCGGGCATCGTCGCTGCCCTGGTGCAGGCGACCATGGACTTCGGCCAGCGTCTGGCCTGAGCGCCGAGCCGGAACCGGTCGGGTGATCGGGCTGCTCCAGCGCGTGAGCCAGGCTCGCGTCGAGGTCGAGGGCGAGTGCGTCGGCGCGATCGGCCCCGGCCTGCTCGTGTTGGTCGGCGTCGAGCGCGGTGATACCGAGACCCAGGCCGAGCGCCTGCTCCAGCGCCTGTTGGGCTATCGTGTCTTTGCCGACCCCGAAGGGCGCATGAACCTCAGCGTCGCCGACACCGACGGCGGCCTGCTGCTGGTGCCCCAGTTCACGCTGGCCGCCGACACCGCCCAGGGGATGCGCCCGAGCTTCACGCCGGCCGCGCCGCCCGCCGAGGGCGAACGCCTGTTCGACCACCTCCTGGCGCGGGCCCGCGAACATCACCCGCGGGTGGCCGCGGGCCGCTTCGGCGCGGACATGCAGGTGAGTCTGACCAACGACGGGCCGGTGACCTTCTGGCTTCAAGTCGGTTTGAATACGGGCAAGGGAGACAAGGCGTGAAGAGTTGGCGCACGGTTCTGATTGTCGTGGTGGTGGTCGTTGCGGTATTCCTGTTTCTGGTGCCGCGCAACCGCCAGCCGCCGAGCTACGGCCCCGAGGACTATCCCTGGGGCGTGAAGGCACTGCCCGAGGGGCGCAGCGAGGTGTTCGGCCTGACGCTGGGGCCGGCCGGCGCCCAAGGGCCCGGGGCGCCCGTGTCCACACTGGCCGATGCCATCAAGCGCTTCGGCAAGGCGCCGGTACTCGGCCTGTTCGAGTCCCGCTCGGGCAAGCTGTCGCTGGAGGCCTATTACAACGAGCTGACCCTCGGGCCGCTGTCGGCCAAGGTCATACTGGGCCTGGTGGCGGACCACGCGATGCTCGAGGCGATGCGCCAGCGCGCCACGGATCGCAAGCGCATGGACAGCGGCGACAACCGGTATCATCTGGCTCCGGCCGACTACCGGCGCGCCCGGTCGCTGCCGATCGGAAGCCTGACCTATATCCCCTACGTCGATCTGGACGAGTCGATGGTCGAGCACCGTTTCGGCCGCCCCGCCGAGCGCATACAGACCGCCAAGGGCGTGCATCACCTGCTCTATCCCGGGACCGGACTCGACCTGATACTCAACGACGAGGGCAAGGAGGTACTGGAGTACGTCGCACCGGCCGACTTCGAGCGCCTGCGCGGGCCGCTGCTCGAGGCCGGGCAGCGCCAAAAGCACCCGGCTAAGCGACCCGCTCCTGGTAACTGACGCGGTTGCGGCCGTTTTCCTTGGCGTGATAGAGGGCCTGATCGGCCTGATCGACCAGCCCGCCGGCGGCCGCTTCGCCCCGCGCGGCGCCCTCGCTGCCGTAGCGCGTGGCCACGCCGATGGACAGCGTCACCTCGAGCCCTTCCTCGCCCGTGCCCAGCTCGAAGGGGGCCTCGGCCACGGTCTGGCGTATGCGCTCGGCGATATCCAGCGCCTCGCTGTGATCGGACTGGACCAGCAGGGCCGCGAACTCCTCGCCGCCGTAGCGCGCCAGGATATCGCTCATGCGCATGTGCGACTTGATGCGCGCGGCGACCTCCTGCAGGACCCGATCGCCGGTGTGGTGGCCGTGGGTGTCATTGATGCGCTTGAAGAAATCGATATCCAGGAACAGGCATGACAGCGCGCGGCCCTGGCGCTCGGCGCGGTCGACCTCCTCGCGCAGGCGCTGGTCGAAGTAGCGCCGGTTGTGTACGCCCGTGAGCGCGTCGGTCAGGCCGACGTATTTGAGGCGTTCCTTGTTGGTGGCGTTTTCCAGGCACACCGCGACAAATCCCGCCATGCGCTCGAGGAAGTCGGTTGCCGTGCCCGCCACGAAGCGCTGCTCGGCGTGCGAACCGAGATTCAGCGAGCCGATCAGCTCGCCGCGGCGCAGCAGCGGCAGCACCGCCACGCTGGTCGGCGGATTCGGGTAGCGCGGAAACAGCTCGGCGTGGGACTCGAACTGGTACAGCCCCAGGCGCGGCACGCCCGAGGCGCCGAACAGCGCGTCGAGCCGGGCGCTGTCCTCGGCGAAGACCAGGTCCGGGTAATCGCCCAGGCGGATGCCGAGCTCCTCCAGGAAACGCCGGATCTCGTATTCCGGGTCGATCAGGGTCAGCGTCACGGCGTCCAGTTCGAAGGTCTTGCGGTAGTCGTAGAGCAGGACCTGAATCAGCTCGGCCAGGCTGTCGGCCCCGAGCAGGCGCAGCTCCTGCTCGTGGAAGCGGCGCATCTTCTGCTCGTTCTCCCTGGCCTGGGCGAGAAACGCCTTCATGTTGCGCCGCAGTTGCTTGTTTTCCCGGTACAGCTCGCTGGACATCGTTGCCTCGGGTTTAGGCTCAGGCCGCCACGCCGCTGCCGGCGACGCGGTTGACCACTTCGAGCAGCCGCTCGGTGCTGACCGGCTTGGAGATGAAATCGTCCATCCCCGCCGCCAGACAGCGTTCGCGATCGTCGATCGTGGCGTTGGCCGTCAGCGCGACAATGGGCAGGTGCGAGCCCGGTTGCTCCTTGGCGCGCCACTGCTGCGCGGCATTGATCCCGTCCATCTCCGGCATGCGCATGTCCATGAACACCAGGTCATAGCGCTCCCGGTCCATCGCCTCCAGGGCCTGGTGCCCGTCGGTCACCAGCTCGGGGCGGTGTCCCGCCTGCGAGAGGAAGGTGATCAGCACCTTGGCGTTGATCGGGCTGTCCTCGGCGACCAGAATCCGCAGGGCGCGCGTGCCGGCATCCCCGGCCCGCGCCGTCTGCGCCCCGGCCTCGACCGTCTGCGCCGCTCGCGCGCTGGCCAGACAGTCGCGCAGCACCTCCAGGCGAACCGGTTTGACCAGGCGGTGATCGAAGTGAGCGGCCTGATCGCCCGCTTCGCCCTGCATCTGCTCCAGAGGCAGTATCTGGCACAGGAAGACCGTGCGGCCCAGGCGTTCGCGCAGCGCGCGCGCCGTCTGCACCGCGCCGATGCCGTCGGCGTCGCGCCCGAGGATCACATAGCGGGCCCGGGCGGGCGGGGTGTCCTTGGCGCGCGGCCCGACGCGCGCGTTGATCGCCTCGAACAGGGCGCTCGAGCCGGCCACCGGGATGGCCTCGAGCCCGAGCCAGCGGCAATAGTCGGTCAGCGCCTGGCGTGCGCCGGGGCTCTGTTCCTGTATGAAGGCCTCGGCATCGTGCCGCGGTGGTTCGCCGGCGGGTTTGGCCGCGTTGGCCCGCTGCAGCGGCAGCTCGAACCAGAAGGTGGTGCCGCGGCCGGCGCGGCTGTCGGCACCGATCTCCCCGCCCATCAGGCGCACCAACTCGCGCGAGATGGTCGTGCCCAGGCCCGTGCCGCCGCAGTCCTGCACGGTGGCCTGCGGAACCTGGTAGAAGCGCTCGAAGACATGGGGCAGCTGCTCGGCATTGATACCGATGCCGGTGTCGCTGACCTCGAAGCGCACCGGGACGCGATCGCCGTTCGCCGCCTGGCCGGGCAAGGCGCGCAGCACGACCTCGCCGCTTTCGGTGAATTTGACGGCGTTGCTGGCCAGGTTGACCAGCACCTGGCGCAGGTGCTGGGGGTCGCCGATCAGCTTGGGCGGCAGCGAGGGGGCCACATGGCTGACGATCTCCACGCCCTTTTTGTAGACCTTGGGCGCGAACATCGTCGCCACGTCCTGGACGATATCGAGCGGGGCGAACAGGCGCCGCTCGAGCTTGTACTTGCCGGCCTCGATCTTCGACAAGTCCAGCACGTCGTCGATCAGCGAGTGCAGGGCGTTGGCCGAGGTGCGCAGCGTGGTGACGAACTCGGACTGATCACGGGAGAGCCTGGTATTGGACAGCAGGTTGGCCATACCGATGATGCCGCTCATGGGCGTGCGGATCTCGTGGCTCATGTTGGCGAGAAACGCGCTCTTGGCCTGATTGGCGCGATCGGCGTCGGTGCGCGCCCGCTGCAGCTTGTTCAACATCATGTTCAGGTACACCGGCAGCGCGGCCAGGAAGGCGACATAAACGATGACGTCGAAGCTCCGGTTGTACCAGCTCTTGTCGACCATCAACACCACGCCGTAGGTGATGAGGTTCAGCGCGGCGGCCAGCAGCAACGGGCCCCGGCCGTAGCGCCCGCCGTAGCCGGTATAGATCCACAGATAGAACAGGTAATAGGGGCTGAGCGGACCGGCGCCGGTGAGGATCATGGCGTAGCTCGTCGCCGCGACATCGAACACCAGGGACACATAGGGCCGCACCGTCGAGTGCGGTTTGCGAAAGATATCGACCAGGATGGCGATGGAGGCGCCGAAAAACGTCACGATATAGGCCATGAAGGCCAGATAGGACTGGGAATAGTACCCGGAGAAGGCGCCGATCGACATGTAGGTGCCGACCACGAGCCAGATCGCCAGGCGCACGAGGGCCGAGGAGAACTCCGGGCTCTTGCGGACTTGCGGTGGCGGCCAGTTGATGTTCATCGTTGTTGTAGGCGCGGCTCAGCTGCCAATTAGCATAGCACCACTCGCCGTGGCTCGAAGGCCGAGTATGCGCAAATCGCGGGTGATATTGTAGTCCCGATATGGGAGTATAAGGGCCCGCTGATGTATTGCAAAATGCGCCAGGCAGAGTCACACAGGAGCATCGACATGACGGGCAAGACCTCCCTCGCCGACATCCCCATCACACCGGAGACCAAGTGCGGCTACTGCCCGGGGACGATCTGCTGCACGTATATCACTCAGTCTATCGATACGCCGCGCTCGCGGGAGGACTTCGATCACCTTTTGTGGCAGTTGGCCCATCAGAATATCCAGGCCTACAAGGATGAGAACGGTTGGTTCCTGTTGATCAACAATCGCTGTACCCATTTGCAGAGCGACGGGCGCTGCGGGATCTACGAGACACGCCCGCAGGTGTGCCGCGACTACAGCAACGATTATTGCGAATTCGACGCGCGCGCCGAGCCCGGCTTCGAGTTGTTCTTCGACGGCTATGACGCCCTGCAGACCTACTGCCGCAAGCGGTTCAAGAACTGGGATAAGAGATTCAAATAAGTTGGCAGTTGGCAGTTGGCAGTTGGCAGTCGTCAGAAAAGACAGCGCTTTTGCTTTTTCTTGCTGCCAACTGAAGACTGCCAACTGACAGCTTGCCCGCTTAGGCTCGGCGAAGCCGGGCTTAAGCGGGCATGATCTCCCGAAAATCCCACACCGCTTGGAATTCGCCGACGTCCTTGGGCGGCCTCTGCGTGTCGGGTTTGTGCACGGCGAGCAGGTGGCCGATGCCGTAGCCCCGGGCCGAGCGCAGGACCGGCAGGCTGTCGTCGACCAGCAGCGTGCGGGCCGGCTCGAAGGGCAGGGTCTCGCGCAGCCGGCGCCAGAAGCTGGCGTCCTCCTTGGGCATCCCGAACTCGTGGGAGCAGATCAGATGGTCGAAGTGGCCCTCCAGGCGCGTGCGCTCCATTTTCAGCGCCAGGCTCTTCTGGTGCGCGTTGGTCACCAGCACCACGGCCTTGTGCGCGCCGCGCAGGGCGTCGAGGAACTCGATGACGTGCGGGTGGACGGCGATCAGATGATCGATCTCGAACTTCAGCGCGGCGATGTCCATGGCGAGCTTGTCGGTCCAGTAGTCCAGGCAGTACCAGGACATGGTGCCCTCGACGTTGCGAAACAGCGGGTAGAGCTCGTGCTTGGCCTCCTGGAGATCGATATGGTTGAGCTCGGCGTAGCGCAGCGGCACGTGTTCCTGCCAGAAGTGATTGTCGAAATTCAGGTCCAGCAGGGTACCGTCCATATCCAAAAAGACGGTGTCGATGTCGCTCCAGGTGATCATGTCTCTGGCGTTTCCGGGATTGGCTGCGGTGCGGCCGGGGGCGGGGTGGCCCCGCCGCCGGCACTGGCTGACTATCGCGCCCATTATACATGGCCCGGCGGGGCCCGGGCGGGCAGGCGCCGGGCGTTTGGCTTTTTCGCGGCCCCCTTGGCACAATGTAGCCTCCGCCCAAGGCGCGGGCCGTTCGCGCGCCAGGGAGCATGTCCCGTATGAAGCAAAAGCCGCGTATCCTACGGACCCGTACGGTGGCCAGCAGCCGCCTGTTTCGTATCGAGGAGCTCGAACTGCGGTTCGCCAACGGGGTCGAGACGCGCTACGAGCGCCTGGCCGGCACGGCGCACGGAGCGGTGCTCATCGTGCCCCGCCTCGAGGGCGATACGGTACTGCTCATTCGCGAATACGCCGCCGGGGTGCACCGCTACGAACTGGGCCTGCCCAAGGGTCGTATCGAGGAAGGCGAGGATGTCCTGGCCGCGGCGAACCGTGAGATGATGGAAGAGGTCGGTTACGCGGCGCGCTCGCTGCGGACCCTGGCCTCGCTGACCCTGGCGCCGGGCTACTTCGGCCATACGACGCACGTGGTCCTCGCCGAGGACCTGCACCCGCAGCGCCGCGAGGGCGATGAGCCCGAGGAGATCGAGGTCGTGCCCTGGCGCCTGTCCGAGTTGGACCGGCTGCTCGCGCGCGACGACATCAGCGAGGCCCGCAGCATCGCCGCTTTGTTCATGGCAAGGGAACGACTATCGCATGAGTGAATCATCCAAGGCATTCGAACCGGGCGAGCTGCTCGACTCCATCATCGAGCTGGCGCGCGATGCCGGGCGGCGCATCGTCGAGATCTACGAAGACGAGTTCACCGTCGAGCACAAGGACGACAAGTCACCGCTGACCGAGGCGGACCTCGCGGCCCACAACGCCATCGTCGCGGGTCTGGGCATAGTCGGTGCCGAGCTGCCGGTGCTCTCGGAGGAGTCCGCCGAGGTCCCCTTCGAGCAGCGCCGACAGTGGGCCCGCTACTGGCTGGTGGACCCGCTGGACGGCACGCGCGAGTTCATCAAGCGCAACGGCGAGTTCACGGTCAATATCGCGCTCATCGACGGCCATCGACCGACCCTGGGCGTGGTGCATGTGCCGGTCAGCGGCGTCACCTATTTCGCCGCACAGGGCCGGGGGGCCTTTCGCCAGGACGGCGAATCGGTGCCGGTGCCCATGCACGTGCGCCGCTACGAACAGGGCCGGGTGACCGTGGCGGGCAGTCGCTCTCACCGCGGCGATTCGCTCAACCGCTTCCTGGCGAACCTGCCCGACTACGAGGTCATCAGCATGGGCAGCGCGCTCAAGTCCTGTCTCGTCGCCGAGGGCAAGGCGGATATCTACCCGCGCCTGGGTCCGACCTCCGAGTGGGACACCGCCGCCGCCCAGTGCATCGTGGAGGAGGCGGGCGGACAGGTCACCGACACGCAAATGCGCACGCTGCTCTACAACACCAAGGAATCGCTGCTGAACCCGCACTTCTTCGTCTTCGGTGCGGGGGACGTGGATTGGGCGGGTTACCTGTGAGGCGGGGGCGCGGGGGCATCGGACCCGCGCCAAGGGCCTACTGCATGGCGGCCGAGCAGTCGTAGACGGCCATGATGGCCTTGAGCTCGCGCAGGACCGCCTCGCGTTCGGCGTCCCTCAGGCCCTCGGTGCCCGCCGCCGGCAGGCCGGCGTCCATCGCCTCGATGGTTGCCCGCACGGCCGAGCAACCGGCGTTGCACAGCGATTCCACACAGGTATTGATACGCTCGACGTCGGGCATGGGATCGAACAAAAGACCGATGACTGGGCTTGGGCGACTGGCTGAGAATGTGGTGGCCAGGGACAGAATCGAACTGCCGACACGGGGATTTTCAATCCCCTGCTCTACCAACTGAGCTACCTGGCCGTCAGGGAGCGTGTATTTAACCGGGACTGCGGGGGCGAGTCAAGTTCTGGCGGCCCGACGTCGGGCCCCGCCGCCCGGGCGCTATTTCGATTGGGGCTGAAACTCGGGCGGCGCCTCCGAGCCCTCGCCGAAGAAGAACTTCTCCATCTCCTGCTCCAGGAACTGGCGGTGCTTGGGGTCGATCGGGCTGAGGCGGTACTCGTTGATGAGCATGGTCTGGTGACCCAGCCACTGCTGCCACGCCTCCTTGGACACGTTCTCGTAGATGCGCTTGCCGAGCTCGCCGGGGTAGGGCGGTGCGGGCAGGCCTTCGGCCTCCTTACCCAGCTTGGCGCATTGGACCATACGGCTCATGCGGTTCTCCTCCAAAGATAGTTGCGGCCCGGTCGGCCGTCGCGGACGGGCACCGGGCGTTGAGTTCGTGCCGAGGGAATGGGGCGCGGCCCGGCGCTAGGACGGGGCGGCCGTGCCGGCCGGGGCCAACTCATCCAGCAGGCGCTTGACCGGCGCCGACAGCCCCCGGGCGTCGGGCCGACGTGTGTTATACCAGACTCTGCCGTCGGCTTCCATGACGCTGGAGCCCGCGCCGCGCGCACGGGCATGGACCAGCTCGATGTCCAGGTGGAAGTGGCTGAAGGTGTGGCGCAGCCCGGTCCGTGCCCGGCAGTCCTCGACGACGAGCCCCAGTTGCTCGCGGCACCAGGCGGGCACGTCGGTGCCGGGCGCGCATTCGGGCAGGCTCCACAGGCCGCCCCACAGACCGACCGGCGGGCGGCGCTGGAGCAGGATGCGGCCCCGGCCGTCCTCGAGCGCGAGCATCACGGTGCGCCGCACCGGCAGCGGAGCCCTGGGCTTGGGGGTGGGATAGGCCGCGGGGTTGCCCTGGGCCCGCGCCCGGCAGCCGGGCGCGACGGGGCAGTGCGCGCAGTCCGGGCGGGTGCGTGTGCACAGCGTGGCTCCCAGGTCCATGATCGCCTGCGTGTATTCGCCGCAGCGCCGCGCCGGTGTGTAGCGCTCGGCCAGGGCCCACAGCTCGCGCTGCACCGCCGCATCGCCGGGCCAGCCTTCCACGCCGTGGACGCGGCTCAGCACGCGTTTGACGTTGCCATCGAGGATGGGGTGGCGCTGGCCGGCGGCCAGGGTCAGGATGGCCCCCGCCGTCGAGCGCCCGATGCCGGGCAGGGCGGTGAGGCGCTCGATGTCGCGCGGCAACCGCCCCCCGTGCTCGTCGCGCACGAGCTGCGCGGCCCGGTGCAGATTGCGGGCGCGGGCGTAGTAGCCCAGGCCGGTCCACAGATGCAGCACTTCGTCGAGCGGGGCGTCGGCCAGGGCGCGCACGCCGCGAAATCGCTTCATGAAGCGCCGATAGTACGCAATGACGGTCTTGACCTGGGTCTGTTGGAGCATGATCTCCGAGACCCAGACCCGGTAGGGGGTCGGGTTGCGCTGCCAGGGCAGGTCGTGGCGCCCGTGGCGCTCGAACCAAGCGAGCAGCCGGCGTTGGAAGACGGCCGGGGTCATGGTTTGTCCAGGCGCTCCAGGCCCGTGATGGTCTGGCGGCCCTCCTCGAGGAGCTTGCTCTTCATGACCCAGGGGCCGATGAGCGGGGGGATCCAGAAGTCGGGCACCAGGTCGGCGCTGAAGCGTATGCGCGTGCCCCGCGCGTCGCTGAACACGTGCCAGACGATGCGGCCGTATTTGAAGTCGCTGTCCTTCGGGTCGATGGTGGCCACCAGGTAGCGGTCGCGCAGCTTTTCGATGTCCTGGACCTGCACGACACGGCGACAGTAGAACCAGATACACCCGCGCGTGACGATGCGTACCCGGTGTATAGCCCCGTGGGTGGCGAGCAGGCGGCTGGTCTTGATGGCGCTGTTGACGCGGTGCAGGTGATTGTAGTCCTGCAGGCGTGCGAAGACCTTGTTCGCGTCGGCGTCAATGCGCATGTCGATATCGATCAGATAATGGTCGTCGCTGTAGTCGACGTGCGAGTCCAGTACCTCCCCGGCGTGCAGGGGCGCGGCCAGCAACAGGCCGAGCAGCAGCCCCAGACCGATCCGGCGCATTACTTGAACAGATTCTTCAGCTTGTCCTGGAGTTCCTTTTTGACCTTCTCCTTGGCCTTTTGGCGCACCTCTTCCTTCTTTTGCTCGACTTTCTGCTTGACCTTGGCCTGCAGTGCCTTGGCGATATCGAGCCTGACCGAGGGCGAGCTGAAGGTGCCGCCGACGTGCATCGGGATATCCACGAATTTCAAATCCGTCAGGTCGGCCTGGGGCGTGCATTTGAGCGCTTTGACCAGGGTGACCGTGGTGTCGTAGTCGAGCGCCTCGCTGACCAGGTTGGCCGTGCCCTGGCCCTTGACCTTGAGCAGCGCCGAGTCGGCCTTGAGGTCCTTGTTGTGCGCCAGGCCGTCGGTGATGGTGGCGCTGCCGCTGATATTGGTGAAGTCGGTCTTGTTGTCGGACTTGGGCGGGGCGGGCAGGCGCTTGATGAGGGCGTAGGCCTTGCAGACCTCGTAGGGGATATTCACGTTCTTGAGCGTGGCGTTGTCGACGGAAAAGCTGGCCCGGCCGTTCAATGTCTTGCGTATCCGGGTCGCGTCCAGGCCCTCGGCATGGACCCGGGCCTTGAGATCGGCCTTGCCCAGCAGCGGGTCCTTGCCGTTCAAATCCTTGAGCAGCGGTCCGATCTGCACGCCCGACAGGGACTCGTCGGCCGACAGGCGCGGGGTCTTGGTGCTGACGTCCAGGCCCAGGTTGCCCGCGTAGCGGCCCTGGTACATCTTCGCGCTCAGCGGCGACAGCGACAGGTGCCCGTTCTGCGCGCGGGCGTTGAAGCGGATATCGCTGGCGTTGAGCTTGGCGATCTTCAGCCGGCCGATGTGCAGGCTGCCCTGCAGGTCGAGCGAGCGCAGTTGCTTGAGCGGCAGCTGCGCGGCCGCGCCGGCGGCCGCCTGGCCCGGTGTCGCCGGTGCGGCCTTGCCGCCCGAGGCGGCGCCGCCCTTGGCCGGGGGTGGCAGATAGCGGTCGGCGTCGATGCGATCCAGCGCCAGCTTGAAGCGCACCACCGGCTTGGCGAAGTCGCGGGCGCTGGCCTCGCCGGTGAGCGTGGACTCGTCCAGCGCCAGCTTGAGGTCCTTGACCGAGGCCGCGCGCGTCGAGGCATCGAAGTGCGCCTTCAGCGAGGCCTTGCCCAGGGCCTTGGCATCGGCCATGGGCGGCAGAGCCAGCTTGGCCGCCTCGGCCAGCCGGCGCGGCGAGAAGGTGTCGGTGCTGATCTCGCCGCTGAGCTGCGGGGCGCTGGTGATGTGCGCGGCCTGCAGTTCGGCGGTCAGCGTCAGGCCCTGCCACTGCAGGCGCAGGGGTTTGACGCTCGCATCCTGTTGGGCCAGCGAGACGCGAAACGGCAGGGCCAGGCTCGCGCCGTCCAGCGCGCCGGGATTGGGCAGGGCCTTCGCTGCGCCGGCGGCCTTGAGCAGGGCGGCGCCGTCGTCGACCTTGGCGTCGAGCTGGCCGACCAGCTCGGCCTGGCCGAGGATGCGGCTGCCCGTGGCGTGCCCCGTCAGGGTGAGGCCGGGGGCGGTGATGGTCAGGCCCTTGGCCTGCAGGCTCTGGGCCTCGAGGTCGGCCGCCACCGCGTCGGCCTCGAGCCGGGCCTTGGCCTGACCGCCGGGCAGGCCGGCGCCGCTGAGCTCGGCGGCCAGATTCAGGCCGTCGGCGCGGTAGCGCTCGCGGGCGACGTCGACGTTCATCCGCCCGGCCAGGCTGAGGTGGCCCTTGACGGCCGGGGCCCGGCTGGCGATGTCCATGGACAGCTTGAGCGGGAAGGGCTCACCCGGGGCGAGTGCCCCGCTGTCGAGCTGCAGGTGGTCGATGCTCACGTGCTGGCCGCTTTGGCGATCGTCCCAGACCACGCTGGCATCGCTGATGTCCAGGCCGCCCACGGCCAGGGCGGCGATGGGCGCCCCGCCACCCGCCTTGGCGGGGGCCGGCTTCTTGGTCTTTTGTGCCGGTGCGGCGCCGGCCGGCGGCACGAGGTCGGCCCAATTGGTGCGCCCCTGGGCGTTGCGGCTGAGGTTGAGCTGCAGGCCGTGCAGGCTGACCGTGCCCAGCTCGATGTGCTTGCGCAGCAGCGGCAGCAGCTTGACCCGGACGTCCGCGCTCGCCACCTTGGCCATGGGCTTGGGACCGAAGCCCTCGGCATTGCCCAGCTCGACCTCGCCCAGTTGCACGCCCAGCCACGGAAAGACCGACAGGTCGATCTTGCCGGGGATGCGCAGCTCGCGCCCCGTGCTCTTTTGCACCGCCTTGGCGATGTCGTCCTTGTAGTCGTTCGGGTCGAAGACCATCGGCGCGATGATGGCGGCCGCGGCGATGAGCACGACCAGTACGCCGAGGATGATTGCGATGATCTTGAACGTCTTTTTCATGCCACCGGCTTCCCTTTTCATGGGGCGGGTACGGCGCCCGGGACTCGCGCGCGCCGCGGTAGGACTCGTCGCCCGATGATACACCGATTGATGTTATACGACAGAGACCTGCCGTACAGCTCGGTCGAGCCACGGCACGGGGGATCGGGAGCGGTCAGACGGGGGGTGGAGCGGGTGAAGGGAATCGAACCCTCGTCATCTGGTTGGGAACCAGAAGCTCTACCATTGAGCTACACCCGCATGACGGCGCCTATTGTATGCCCAGTCGTCCCGCGCGGCAAAGTCCGGCGCGGGGCGACAGTGGCGAGTTGCGAGTATCGAGTAGCTAGGGCTCGTGTTGGCTCCTCGCTACTCGCCCCTCGATCCTCGCAACCGGCGCAGCGCAATGCGCTGCGTCAGGCATACATTGCCTCGACCTCGCCGGCGAACCGCTCGAGCACCTTGGCGCGTTTGACCTTGAGCGTCGGGGTGAGCAGCCCGCTGTCGATGTCCCAGGCATCGAGCAGCGGGTGCACGCGGCGCACCTTGGCGTAGCCGGGAAAGTCGTGCAGGCATTTGGCCACCCGGTGCACCAGGGTGTGGTGCAGGTCGCGGTCGTCGAGGCTGGCGGGGTCGAAGGGGTCGAGGTCGTGCTCGCGCGCCAGCCCCACCCAGTGTTCGGCATTGAGCACCACCAGCGTACCGAGGAAGGGCCGCGCTTCGCCGACGACCAGCGCCTGGTCGAACAGCGGGTCCAGGGTGATGGCCGATTCCATGTCGGCCGGCGGCACCTTCTCGCCGTTGGACATCACCAGGATGTCCTTGAGCCGGCCCGTGATAAAGATATGGCCGGCCTCGTCGATGTGGGCCTGATCGCCGGTGCGCAGCCAGCCCTCGGCGTCGATGGTCTCGCTGGTGGCGCGGTGGTTGTTCCAGTAGCCGAGCATGACGTTGGGCCCGCGCACCTGCAGCTCCTCGTGCTCGCCGACGCGCACCGCGATCCCGGGCAGGGGGCGGCCGACGCTGGCGGGGCGGTTGTGGTCCGGCGTGTTGGCGCTGACGATGGGGCTGGTCTCGGTCATGCCGTAGCCCTGCACCACATCCAGTCCCAGACCGATGAAGGCGCGGGCCACCGTCGTCGGCAGCGCCGCCCCGCCGCTGACGGCCAGGCGCAGCCGGCCGCCGAGGCGCTCGGCCATGCGCCGGGCGACCAGGCGGCGCAGCGCCGGCCACAACACCAGGCGGGGGCTCCAGCGGACCTCGCGCTGGGCGTGCAGAAAGCGCCGCCAGCCCACCGCCACCGCCAGGCGGTACAGGGTGCGGCGCAGCCAGGACTGTTTGGCGAGCTGGGCCTCGATGCGGGCATGGATGCGCTCGAACATGCGCGGCACGGAGATCATGATGGTCGGCCGCACGCTGGCCAGATCCTCGGCCAGCTGCTGCACCGAACGGCAGTAGGCGACCGTGCAGCCGGCCATCATGGTGGCGTAATAGCCGCAGGTGCGCTCGAAGGTGTGCGACAGGGGCAGCAGCGACAGGGCGGTGTCGTCGGTGCGCACGTCCAGAACGGCCAGGGCCGCTGCGGCGTTGGTCAGGATGTTGTTGTGACTGAGCATCACGCCCTTGGGCCGGCCCGTGGTGCCCGAGGTGTAGACGATGGTGGCGAGCTTGTCCGGATTGCCGCCGCGTTCGCTCAGCGAGTCGCCGCGCTCGGGCAGCCACTGGGCGCTGGCGCGGACCCGCCCGTCGCGGCTGGCCGGCGCCGCCGGGTCGCCGTGCAGCAGGACCACGCGCTTGAGGCCCTCGAGGCGTTCGGCGTGCGGGGCCAGGCGCTCCCAGTCTCCCGCATCGTGGAGCAGGACCAGGCGCACCCCCGCATCGGCCAGGATGTAGGCGACGTTGTCCGGCCGGTCCTCGACGTACAGCGGGACGACCACCAGGCCCAGGCCCAGCGCGGCCTGCTCGAAGGCCACCCAGTCCGGGCCGTTGCGCAGCTGGACCGCCACGCGCTCGCCCGTGCCCAGGCCTTCGGCCCGCAGCGCGGCCTGCCAGCGCCCGGCCCATGCGCCCATCTGTGCCCAGCTCAGGTCCTCCCAGGCCCTGGCGGCGCGCTCGAAGCGCCGGTAGGCGACGGCCCCGGGGCTGCGGCGCACGCGCTCGCGGAACAGGCCGTCCAGGGTGCCCGCGGTGCGCGCCGGGATGATATCGGTCGGCTGCGGTGGGGGGGGATCCTGCTTCATTGCTGCGTCTGCGTTCGTCGCCAAAAGGGTGATAATATAGGGTAATTGACGCTCACGGCCACCGGCCGATACCCTGGATTCGATGATAGAGATCTTTATCAATGGCGAGGGCCGCCAGGTCCCGGACGCGCTGACCGCCGCGCAGCTCATCGAGGAGCTGGGCCTGGGCGGGCGCCGCGTCGCCATGGAGGTCAACGAGGAGATCGTGCCGCGCAGCGCCTACGGCGCGCACCGGCTGCGCCCGGGCGACCGCATCGAGATCGTCCACGCCATCGGCGGGGGTTGAGGCCCCGGCCCGGCCCGGACCGGCCGCGCCGGCGGCCCGGGTCCATTGTCCGCCGCCGCCCGCGCCGGCGCGGTATAATCCTCACCCCGAATCACTTCGACGCCGCGCGGCGGACCCCGCCCGCGCCGCTTTGGGAATTCCATCATGCATGCCAAGGTTGAACACACCGCGCCCGATACCGCCGACAGCCCGCTGGTGATCGCCGGGCGCGAATACCGCTCCCGCCTGCTGGTGGGCACCGGCAAGTACAAGGACCTCGAGCAGACGGGCCGTGCCACCGAGGCCAGCGGCGCGGAGATCGTCACCGTCGCCATCCGGCGCAGCAATATCGGCCAGAGGCCCGACGAGCCGAACCTGCTCGAGGTCCTGCCGCCGGACAAATACACCATCCTGCCCAACACCGCCGGCTGCTATAACGCCGAGGATGCGGTGCGCACCTGCCGCCTGGCGCGCGAGCTGCTCGACGGCCACGACCTGGTCAAGCTCGAGGTGCTCGGCGACGAGAAGACCCTGTTCCCCGACGTGCTCGAGACGCTCAAGGCGGCCGAGACGCTCATCGCCGACGGCTTCAAGGTGATGGTCTACACCACCGACGACCTGATCCTCGCCAAGCGCCTGGAGGAGATGGGCTGCGTGGCGGTGATGCCGCTGGCCGCCCCCATCGGCTCGGGATTGGGGATCCGCAACCCCTACAACATCCGCTTCATCGTCGAGGAGCTGAGCGTGCCGGTGCTGGTCGATGCCGGCGTGGGCTGTGCCTCCGATGCGGCCGTGGCCATGGAGCTGGGCTGCGACGGCGTGCTCATGAATACCGCCATTGCCGGTGCCAGGGACCCGGTGCTCATGGCCTCGGCGATGAAAAAGGCCATCGAGGCCGGGCGCGAGTCCTATCTGGCCGGGCGCATGCCGCGCAAGCGCTACGCCAGCGCGTCCTCGCCCCTGGAAGGGACGTTCTTCTAGGCCGCGCCGCGGCGCCTCGACACAAACGACAACACCGCACCGGGGAAGCGCCCAGGGCATGGATATCATCAGCTTCGAGCCGGGCCAACGCCCGCGCCGCGTGGAAGGGCCCCCGGCCTTTCCGGCCGAGGGGTTCCTCTGGCTCGACTTCGAGCGCGAGACCGAGCCCGATTGGTATGAGGCGGTCGACGAGCTGACCGGCATCAACGTCCACGAGGGCCACGTTCAGGACAGCCTCAATCTCGCCCATCCCTCCTATTATGAAGGCGTGGGCGACTACGACATGCTCGTCTTTCGCAGCCTCGCCCCCGAGGCCGAGGAGGGCGAGTTCGCCACGCGCCCGACCGCCTTCTTCCTGTTCGACCGGCTGCTGGTGACCGTGCGCGCCCCCGACAGCCGTTCCATCTCGAACGTCAAAAGGCGCCTGCTCGAGTCCAACATCCGCCTGCCCTCGCGCCCGGCGAGCCTGCTGCACCTGATCCTCAACGCCATGATCGACCGCTTCCTCGCCATGCGCGAGCCGCTCACCGAAGTGCTCGACGAATGGCGCGATGCGCTGCTCGACCCGCGCAACCCCTTCGGCGACTGGCATGCGGTGCTCGACTACCGCAAGCAGCTGCGCAAGCTGGAGATGCTCTGCGAGAGCCAGGAGGACGCATTGAGCGAATGGCGCGACTTGACCACCCTGGAGATAACCGAGCATCTCACCGTACGCTACAACGATCTGCTCGAGCACATCCGCCGGGTCTACAAATACGCCATCTACCAGCAGCAGGAGGTCGAGTCCATGGTGCAGCTGCACTTCTCGGCCGTGGCGCACCGCACCAACCAGATCATGCGCGTGCTCACCGTGCTCTCGGCCATCTTCCTGCCGCTGACGCTGATCTCCGGTATCTACGGCATGAATTTCGAGTACATGCCCGAGCTCAAGGCGCACTTCGGCTACTACGCCACGCTGGCCGGCATGGGCGGGCTGGCCGCCGTGCTGCTGCTGTTCTTCTGGTACAAGAAGTGGTTCTGATCCATCGGCCGATCCGATCCTTCGTGCGCCGCGAAGGCCGTTTGACCCCCGGCCAGCAGCGCGCCCTCGATCGCCTCTGGCCGCGCTACGGTGTCGATTACGCTGAAACGCCGCTCGACTTCGACGCCCTGTTCGGCCGCGCCGCCCCCCGCGTACTGGAGATAGGCTTCGGCAACGGCGAGAGCCTGGCCGGGATCGCCGCCGAGCATCCCGAGCAGGACTTCATCGGCATCGAGGTGCACCGCCCCGGCGTCGGCCACCTGCTGCGCGAGCTCGAGGCCCTCGGCATCGACAATGTCCGTGTGATTGCCCATGACGGCGTCGAAGTGCTGAACAACCAGATTCCCGACGCCAGTCTGGACGCCGTGTACCTGTTCTTCCCCGACCCCTGGCCCAAGAAGCGCCACCACAAGCGGCGCATCGTCCAGCCCGATTTCGTGCAGCGGTTGCGCCGCAAGCTCAAGGTGGGCGGCGTGTTTCATCTGGCCACCGACTGGGAGGACTACGCCGGGCACATGCTCGCGGTCATGCGCGGGGCCGAGGGCTTTGCCAACCTCGCCGCCGACGGCGCCTACAGTCCGCGCCCGGACCATCGGCCCGTGACCAAATTCGAGCAGCGCGGCCAGCGCCTCGGCCACGGCGTGTGGGACCTGTTGTTCGAGCGGGTGGCGTGAGCCGTGCCGGGCCGTCCGATTGGGTACGCCGCCGCCGCTCCCTTCGCAGTTCCCTTGCTTGCGTGGGAGGTCGGGGCGCTGTAGCGCCCAGGTAGGCCATGCTGTCTGCACTGCGAAAATCGTTAACGAGCCGGCCGTCGTCCAAGGACATCCAGGCCAACATCCTGGCCGGGTTGACCGTCGGCGTTATCGCCCTTCCCCTCTCGATGGCCCTGGCCATCGCCAGCGGTGTATCGCCCCAGCACGGTCTCTATACCGCGATGGTGGCCGGGATCGTCGTTGCGCTCACCGGCGGATCGAAGGTCAACATATCCGGGCCGACCGCGGCCTTCGTCGTCGTGCTGCTGCCCATCGTGCAAAAGTTCGGCCTGGGCGGGCTGCTCGTCAGTGGCCTGATGGCCGGCGTCGTGCTCGTGGTGATGGGCGTGGGAAAACTGGGACGCTTGATAGAGACGGTGCCGTATCCGGTGATCGTGGGTTTTACCGCGGGCATCGGGCTGGTCATCGCGACGTTCCAGATACCGGATTTCCTCGGGCTTCATCTCGCCGCGGCGGGCGGCAGCTATCTGGACCGGCTCTCGGCTATCGGCCAGGCGCTGCCATCGATTTCCTGGCGCGAAACCCTGATTGGCGTTTTGACGCTGGCGATCCTGGTGGTTTGGCCGAGATTTCGCTCGAAGATCCCCGGCCACCTCGTCGCGTTGGTCGTTGCCAGTCTGACCGCCTGGTTGCTGAGCCGGTATACCGCCGATTTTTCCGTCGCCACGATAGGCAGCCGCTTTCACTATGAGGCCGGCGGCGTCACCGGCGCGGGGATACCGCCCATCCTGCCGGCCTTTCAATGGCCGTGGACCCTGCCGGGCGCCGACGGCGCGCCGATCGGTCTCAGCTTCGATCTGTTGAAATCGCTGCTTCCCTCGGCGCTTACGATCGCCGTGCTGGGGGCCCTGGAGTCACTGCTGTGCTCCGTGGTGGCCGACGGCATGTCCGGCAAGAAACACAACCCGAACGACGAGCTGATCGGCCAGGGCATCGGGAATATCGTCGCCCCCCTGTTCGGCGGGCTGCCGGCAACCGCGGCTATCGCCCGAACCGCGGCCAACGTCAAATCGGGCGGCAGCCTGCCCCTGGCGTCAGTCGTTCACGGTCTATTCATTCTGCTGAGCATATTACTGCTCGCGCCTGCGCTTTCCTACATTCCGATGGCCTCGATGGCGGCATTGCTGCTGATGGTCGCCTGGAACATGAGCGAGGCCAGGCATTTCATGCGCACGCTGAAGATAGCGCCGAGAGACGACGTGATCGTCCTGATCCTGTGCTTTGCGCTCACGGTCCTGTTCGATATGACGGTAGCCGTCGCCGTCGGTATCGGCCTGGCGGCGATGTTGTTCATCAGGCGAACCGTCAGCGTGACCGAGACCGCGCAAGTCGAGACCAATCACGAGGATTACGGCCTGCCGGACAATGTCGTGGTGTACGACATCAATGGCCCCTTGTTCTTTGGCTCCGCGCAAAAGGCGCTGAAGACCATTTCCTCGGTGCGGCCCGATGTCCGCGTGGTGATACTGGACATGACGGCCGTCACGCTGTTGGACATGAGCGCCATCGTCGCCATGGAATCCATAGCCAGGGATTTCTCGAGCCGAAATATCGGGCTGGTCATAAACAACCTGCAGCCGCGCATGATATTGAAGCTCCGGCGTGCCGGGATCAGGAAACAACCCGGCAAGGTGGCGTTCTCCCGGGCCCTCGGCGACAGTTTCGAAGCGGCGAAGGCAATGCTCCAACGCGGCGAGACGTCATCGCCTTGACCGGGCGGCCCCGTGAAACACGGGCGCCGCTCATGGCCGCGCCGCGTGAACGGCTGCCCGTGCACCGAGGCCTCGCCTGATAGGACCGGCGCGATGTACTACCATTTCGTTTGGGCGCCCGAGTCGTATGAGCCAACACCCCGGCAAAGCCTTGCCGGCAAGCACGCGGTGGAATCCCCGATATGGTCCGGACCTATTCCAAGAGGCTGCTTTCGCCCTACGTCGGGGTGATGCAGGTGGCCGAGTCGGGCCGGACATCGGCCGTGAGCCTGGACGGCGAGAATTGGGCCATCCGTCACACCCTGGCCGACGACCAGGACACGCGGCGCACGTCGCTCGGACACGATCCGACATCCAATGTCCTGCCGGTCGCGAGCATCAAACAGGGCCAGCTGAAGACCTATGCCCTGCACCCCCTGCTCGATCCGGCCGAGGTGGCGCGCGCCATCGAAGAGCTCTTCGCGGCCGTCAGCGCGGCGAGCGTGCCCTTTGACGCCGGGGACCACTACGAATACTGGTTGCTGGACGCCGGCGACGACAGCCCGCTCGCGCTGCTGCAATCGAGCGCGAATGCACAGCAGATGCACGGCTCGTCCCCGCGTCCGGGTTGGACCGCCCTGCCCGCGGCGCAACTTGAGATCACCGACCCCGACCCGCCGGAGCAGATCGGCTACCTGCCGCCGGTCAACTACCGCCTCGAGCAGTTCGTCAGCGAGCGGGCCGGCATCAATCCGCGAGCGGCCTGGTTCGACCGCACGGCCACGACCGGGGAGTTTCCACCCTGTCTGCTGCGCGAGGACTGGGGTCAAGCCGAGCCGCGGCGCCTTTGCGACCTGTACATCCGGCGGCTCGCCCCGCGCCTGCTGATGATGCAGGGCCTGACCCGCGAGGTCCGGTATCGACTGGAACAGGCCGCCCGCGAATACGCGCTCGACGTGGAGCGGTTCTATCCGCTCTACCCCGAGGTCATCGACGAAAGCCTGATCAACGCCGCCCGCGTCGAGGCCCGCATGCGCCGCGCCAACGAAGCCTGATCGGCCCGCGGTGGCGGGTATGCAGCTCCCGCCGCCGGCCTGGGCGCGCGGGACCACGCCGCACCGGGGGTTGTCTGCTGTCACGGAACCCCGCACCCACGTGGAAGCGCCGCCCGCGGCAGTCTAGGCTTATCGACAGGGCCGAGCCCGTTCAGCCCGCCTGCGCGCCGAGCTGTGCCGAGTTCCCGCAGGCCCGGCCATCCCGTCTGCGGCGCCGTCACCGAGCGCCCGGTTAGCGCCTCGCCCGGGGTGCGCCGTACAGCGGTGCAGGCGACCGGGGCCGAGGTCCTTCAAGGGAGGCCGAACAGCGTGAATGGAATCGACTCCGACGAGCCCGACAATACGGACGCGTCCCGAGCGGGCGGCGACGAGTTCAATCGTTCCCTGCTGCGCGCCATCCACGAGGCCTCCCCGGACGGCATCCTGGTCGTGGACGAGCGGGCCGAGGTCGTTGCCTACAATCAGCGCTTTGTCGATATCTGGCGCCTGCCCTCGCATCGCCTGCAGCCCGAGCCCGGAGAAGGCTCGGCCATCCCCGACCAGCCCATCCTGTTGACCGTCACCCAACGGGTCAAGGACCCGGAGGCGTTCATCGAGCGCGTCCAGGCGCTCTACGCCAACCCCGAGGCGAACGACCATTGCGAAATCGCCCTCAAGGACGGGCGTACGATCGAGCGCGTGTCCAAGGGGCTGCGCGGCGAGCGCGGCGAGTATCTGGGCCGGGTCTGGTTTTTCCGCGATATCAGCGTGCACAAACAGACCGAGCGGGCCCTGCGCGAGCTCGCCTGGCGCGACCCCTTGACCGGCCTGCTCAACCGCCGCCACTTCTGCGAGCGCGCGGTCGAGGAACTGAACCGGGCGCAACGCTACGGGCACGCGCTCGCCGTGCTGATGCTGGACTTGGACTATTTCAAACGGGTCAACGATCGGTACGGCCACGGTGCCGGCGACGCGGTCCTGGAGACGGTCGGTCGGCGCTGGAAGGATGCGCTGCGCGAAATGGACATCCTGGCCCGATTCGGCGGCGAGGAATTCGCGGTGCTGCTGCCCGACACCGGGCTCGACGGCGCGCGGCTGGCCGCCGAACGGCTGCGCGCATCCATCGCCGAGCAGGCCGTTGCCACCGACGAAGGGCCGGTCGAGTGCACCGTCAGCGTCGGGGTGTCCGCCTTGCGTCCCGACGACCGACGTATCGAGACCCTCCTGCACCGGGCCGACGAGGCGCTTTACCGTGCCAAGGAGCTGGGCCGCGACCGGGTGGAAGTCGAGCCCTGATAAGCGCTGCGGACGGCGGCCGTCATGGGCTGGGAGTCCCTGTCGGGGTTGAACCCGGCGGACACGGAACCCGCCTGATGCTGGCCATGCGGCCCCCGTCCTTTGAACCGGAGAGCCGGGCCGTGCGCGTTCGAAACACAGGCGTGAGCGCTATTACCCTTGTGACTGCTCCGCCGCCGCACCCGGCGCCGCGGCCCTTGAGTCGCCCAAGGTATCGAAAGGGCTGATCACCCCGCGGCCGCCCTTTCCCACCACGTGGGTGTATATCATCGTCGTGCGCACGTCCTTGTGTCCGAGCAATTCCTGAATCGTGCGGATATCGTGTCCCGCCGCCAGCAGGTGGGTGGCGAAGGAGTGGCGGAACGTGTGGCAGGAAACCGGCTTTGCCAGGGCGCATGAGCGCACCGCCTGCTTGACAGCGCGCTGAATCACCGAATCGTCCAGGTGGTGGCGTTTCCAGCGGCCCGAGTACGGATCGCGCGAGCGCTTGGACGCCGGGAAAATGTATTGCCAGGCCCATTCCATGCCGGCATTGGGATACTTGCGCGCGAGCGCATAGGGCAGAGAAACCTCGCCGAAGCCATCGGCGAGATCGGCGTCGTGGATCCGGCGAACCTCCGCGAGCTGCTCCTGCAAAGGGCTTATGAGAGCCCCGGGCAAGGGGGTGACGCGATCCTTGCCGCCCTTCCCGTCGCGCACCACGATCTGCCTGAATCCAAAATCGACGTCCTTTACGCGCAGCCGTATACACTCCATTACCCGCAGGCCCGCGCCGTACATCAGGCTCGCCATGAGCCATTCCCGGCCCGCCAGCCGGCCGAGCACCGCCTCGACCTCGGCGCGCGTCATCACGACCGGGACGCGCTCGGAGCGCTTGGCCCGCGTCACCCCTTGGATCAGCCCGATATCGCGCTCCAGCACCTGTTTGTACAGGAACAACAGCGCGTTCAGCGCCTGGTTCTGAGTCGATGCCGATACCTTGCGCTGCACCGAAAGATGCGTCAGGAACTCCGCCACCTCCGTTTCACCCATCTCCCGCGGGTGACGCTTCCGATGAAAGAGCACGAAGCGCTTTACCCAATGCAGGTAAGCGAGTTCTGTCCGGTAGCTGTAATGCTTACGGCGAATGGCCCCGCGTACCCGGTCGAGTAGCCGACTCGGCCGCCGCGGCGCTGGCAGTCGTGTGTTGCCCATTGCGTTCCCTCCCTGGCTTCCGAAATGCTTGTCCTGCATGCCCATGTGTATTTTTATACAGTATTATTCGTCGTGCAATCCCTGCACGGCTAAACCCCACCACCCAAAACACTAACTGCCTGATCAGCCGCGAAAAACCCCGGCCCTGCGGCCGCTCCCGGATGCGTGTTATACCGCAAATCCACGGTCCAATTTGATCATGTGGCAATTCGCAGTATATTTACGGAAAGCGCGCGGAGAGCCGCGCCGTACCCGCCTGATTTAAGGGAGCTTTTATGCAAGGGAGCATCGCGAGTCTGGAATTATCAGTACTTGAGACGTTCAATTATCGTTATG
>Ga0209918_1000053_pt1 | contig 87456 bp, 82 predicted proteins | sample SalPonD_shore_MG_FD_185712 | JGI IMG/M metagenome (GOLD analysis project Ga0209918, IMG submission 185712) | Salt pond soil microbial communities from South San Francisco under conditions of wetland restoration - Salt Pond MetaG... | ecosystem: Environmental > Aquatic > Marine > Intertidal zone...
GCGAAGCGGGCATTGAACCATCGGTCGGCAGCGTGGGTGATTCCTATGACAATGCGCTTGCCGAGACGATCATCGGACTCTACAAGACCGAAGTGATCCGCAAGCGTGGGCCCTGGAGAAATCTCGATCAGGTCGAGTACGCGACGCTGGAGTGGGTTGACTGGTTCAATCATCGCCGGCTGCTGAACTCCAATGGCGACCGACCGCCTGCCGAGGTGGAGGCGGAGTATCACGAAGCCGTCAACGGGGCACGCGTTGCTGCGTGACTCAAACCCATGAGCCTCCGGGAAAACCGGGGTGGTTCAGCTCGAATCAAGGGGTACGGTCAAGAACGGGGAGGGGTCCGTGCCGGAACTTGGGCGAGCAACCGGAATGCCCCCAATGATTGGCTAGGCTCACGGGGCCAATCCGAGCTGGATCGGTTGGAGCCACTACCAACCATCGTTGCACAGGGGCTCAGATATTCGGAAGCGCTTACTATCTGCTTACAAATACAAATAGCCGAATAGCATTAACAATTTAACATACTGATTTTATTGGTGGGCCGTGCAGGATTCGAACCTGCGACACACGGATTAAAAGTCCGGTGCTCTACCAGCTGAGCTAACGGCCCGTGGGGCGGGGATTCTACCGGGGGTCGGGGCCGTTGGACAGGCGTTCGCCGCGCGCAATGCGGGGTTCGCGGGCGATCGGGGTCGTTTTCCGCTGCTACGGCGTGTGGCGTGAGGGGCGGGGCTCGATGCGCCAGCCCGGCTCGTCCGGCGGCTCGGTGCCGCGGTAGACGCGCCAGGCGCGAGTGGCCTCGATCAGGCCCCCGAGCATGGCCGGCACGAGGCGGTGGGCGTAGGCGACCGTGGTGAGCAGCAGGGCCTCGGGGCGGCCGAGGCCGAAGGCGAGGTAGACGGTGACGGCGGCGACCTCGCCGAGCGTGACGCCGAGGAGGTTCACGGGCACGAGCTGCAGCAGCAACGTGGCCGCGAGCGCGACGACCACCTCCGGGAACGCGATCGGGATGTCCAGCGAGACGGCGACGAACCAGATCGCGCCGGCGATCACCAGGTAGGCGAGCCCGGAGACGAGGGTCGCGGGCACCAGCGGACGCGGGTCGTACCAGCCCTTGCGCCGGCCCCAGGCGGCGCCGATCCACGCGGCGACGACGCCGGCCGCGACCAGCGGCAGCCAGGCCCAACCCGGCAGCATCAGCCAGTCGATGTGGCTGTCGTCCGCCATCGTCGTGAACGGAAGCGTGGCCAGCAGCAGCGCATACATGCCGAGGCCGCCGGACACGCGCTCGGTGGCTGCCGCGGCCGCCGCGTGCCAGGTGCCGTGCGGGCCGGCGTGCGGGGCGATGCGGGCGACCTTGGAGAGGTCGTAGCCGATGCCGGCCGGCAGGAAGAAATAGTAGAACAGCGACATCATGTGGATGCGCCAGACGTCGCCCTGCCCCACCGGGATGGCGAATGCCCGCAGGACCTGCGACAGGCGCAGCGCGAACAGGGTGTAGCCGAGCAGCGCGATGCCGAACGAAGCCACGACGACGCCGATGGCGTCGCCGAGCTGCACGAACGGCAACGCGTTCACGAGCAGGTAGAACAGCGTCGCAAGGCCGATCGGGATCACGATCAGCTCGACGAGCAGCAACGCGCGCCGCACCCTGGACCGCTGCAGGAAACTCGGCATGGACTTGCCCCGGTACCCGTCCGCGATGGGCTGAACGCACTGGACGGGCACCACTCATCGTATACGACGCCGGCCCTCGCGACGCAACCGCCCGCGCCGGCGGTATAAACGGGGTGAGCCCGCATGGTATGGTCAATGTTTGACCCGCCACGAACCGGCGGCCCCGCGCCGCCCAACGGTCCAGCGCATGCAATCGGCCACTCACGGCACACGCACCCGGGGCGCCATGGGGGCCCTTCTGGGCGCCGTGCTCGTGACCGCCACCGCCGCCTTCCCCGCGCATGCCACACCGCCGCCCCCGGCCGTGAAGGCCGATGCCTGGGTACTGATGGCCGTGCGCTCCGGGCGGGTGCTCGCCAGCGTCCATGCGGACGAGCCGCGCCCGGCTGGCAGCCTGGCCAAGCTGATGACTGCCTACCTGACGTTCCGCGCCGCCACGCATGGGCAGATCTCGCTCGACGATCCCGTGCGGGTGACGAAGCACGAGTGGGAGATGTCCGGTTCGCAGATGTTCCTCAAGGTGGGCGAGGACGTGACGGTCGACCAACTGCTGCAGGGCATGCTCGTAGCCGGAGGCAATGACGCGGCCCACGCGCTGGCCCGCCACGTGAGCGGCAGCGTCGGGGCCTTTGTGCAACTCATGAACCGCCAGGCGCGCGTACTGGGCCTGGACGACACCCATTTCACGAATCCGAGCGGCCTGCCGGACCCCCACGAGCAGATGTCGGCGCACGATGCGGCCGTGCTCGCCAGCGACCTCGTGCGCCGTTTCCCGGGGCAGTACCAACGGTTCTCCGCGCGCTCGATCACGCACAGTGGCATCAAGCAGCGCAACCGCAACCCGGTGCTCGGCGTGGTGATCGGCGCGGACGGGCTGATCACGGGACACACGGCCCACGGCGGTTATGACCTCGTCGCCTCGGCCGCTCGCGACCACATGCGACTGATCGCGGTGCTGCTCGGCACACACTCGCGCAGTAATCGTCTCGCCGACGCGAACGCGATGCTGAGCTACGGCTTCCGCGAGTTCGTGACGCTGCGGGTGAAGCGGGCGGGCGAGACGGTCGCGCAGGCCCGGGTGTGGATGGGTGCGGCGGACCACGTGCCGGCCGCGCTCACGCAGGACCTGTACGTGACCGTGCCGCGCCACGAGATGGACTCGGTCGAGGCCCGCGCCAAGTTCCCGCCGACGCTGGAAGCGCCGTTGCAGGAGGGCCAGCAGATTGGCGCGCTGCACGTGACCGACGGCGACCAGCCGATCGCGCACGCGCCGCTGGTGGCAATGCGCAAGGTCGCTTCCAGCGGCTGGATCCAGTACGCGATCGACTCGGTCGAGCTTCGGTGGCAGACGTTCTGGCGCCGCCAGCGGCAGGATCTGCTGGCTGGCAAGCCGGGCACGGCCGTCGACGACGGGGACGGCCCGCCGGGTTAGATGGAGGGGATCGCCGGGGCGGGTGCGTCGGCGTGAAACGCACTGCGTTCGTGGCCGGCGGCCGTTCGGGCAACCGCGGATCAGCCCTTCCCGGACCCTTTTCCCTGGTAAGGCGTGGGGTCCGGCACGCCGGCATCCGCGAAGCCCTGGGCGCGGAGGCGGCAGGAGTCGCAGGTACCGCAGGCACGACCCTCAGCATCCGGCTGGTAGCACGACAGCGTGAGACCGTAGTCCACGCCCAGTGCGGTGCCACGCTCGATGATGTCGGCCTTCGGCCAATCGATGAGCGGCGTGCGAATGTTGATGCCGTGGCCCTCGACGGCACGCTTCGTCGCCAGGTTGGCCATGATCTCGAACGCGCGGATGAACTCGGGACGGCAGTCCGGGTAGCCGGAATAGTCGACGGCGTTCACGCCGATGAAGATCGCGTCGGCCTCGAGCACCTCCGCCCAGGCGAGCGCGTACGACAGGAAGATGGTGTTGCGCGCGGGCACATAGGTGACCGGGATGCCCTCGCCCGGCTCTTCGGGCACGTCGATGTCGGGATCGGTGAGCGCGGAGCCGCCGAACGCCGAGAGATCGATGTTCACGACGCGGTGCTCGGCCACCTGCTGCTGTTGGGCGACCGCCCGTGCCGCATCCAGCTCCGCGGAGTGGCGCTGGCCGTAGCGAAAGCTCATCGCGTAGAGCGTGAAGCCCTCGGCACGCGCAATGGCGAGCGCCGTGGCGGAGTCCAGCCCTCCCGAGAGCAGGACGACGGCGCGCGTACTCATCGGCCGGGCTCGTCGCCCCAGAGGATCTTGTGCAGCTGCACCTGCATGCGCACGGGCAGGCGGTCGGCCACGATCCAGTCGGCCAGCTCGCGCGGCACCAGCGTCTCCCAGACCGGCGAGAACAGCACTTCGCAGACGGTCGACAGATCGCGCTGCTCGACCACGTCACGCGCCCACTCGTAGTCCCGCCGGTCGCAGAGCACGAACTTCACCTGGTCCTTCGCGGTGAGCGTGGCCAGGTTCTCCCAGCGATTGCGATGGCTCTCGCCGGAGCCCGGCGTCTTGAGATCCAGCACGCGCACGACACGCGCATCGACGGCGCCGATGTCGAGCGCGCCTGAGGTCTCCAGCGAGACGTGATGACCCGCGTCGCACAGGCGCTGGAGCAGGGCCAGGCAGCCCTTCTGCGCCAGCGGCTCGCCACCGGTGACGCAGACATGATGCACGCCCTGGTCGACCACCTGGTCGACCAGGCTCCCGATCGAGCGGTTCTCGCCGCCGTGGAAGGCGTAGGCGGTATCGCAGTAGTTGCAGCGCAGCGGGCAGCCGGTCAGGCGCACGAACACGGTCGGACAACCGGCGGCGCTGCCCTCGCCCTGGAGCGAGGTGAACACCTCGGTGATCCGCACGCGCGCGGTCGCGGGCAACTCGCGAATGGGCCTGGCCGGTGCCTGCTGCATGGTGTCAGTTCGCGCTGGAGCCGGATCCCTGCTCGCGCTTCATGCGAACGAGACGATCCTCCGCCAGGCGCGCCACCGCGCTGTTCGCGTACTCCTTCATGACCTTCTGGAGGATGGTCTTCGCCTCGTCCATGCGGTCGAGTTCGTAGAGCGTATAGCCCATCTTCAGGCGCGCGTCGGGTAGCTTGGCGCTGTCCGGGTACTTCTCGGAGACCCCGCGGAAGGCCTCCAGCGCCTTGTCGAAGTCGCGGGTGACGTAGTACGACTCGCCCAGCCAGTACTGCGCGTTGTCCGCGTACGGGCCCTCCGGATGATTCTGCAGGAAGGTGCGGAACGCCTTGGCCGCGTCGTCGTAGCGGCCATCCTTGAGCAGCTCGAATGCCGCATCGTAGGCCTTGCGCTCATCTTCCTTGCCGCCCTGCCCGCCACCGCCGGACTCGCTCGCGCTCGCCTGCTGCTGCGCGGACGAGCCGGCATTGCCCGCGTCGCCCGCCGAACCGGCGGCCGCGGCACCCGCTGCGGCGCCGGCACTCGCCATGGAGCCAGCCGCGTTCCCGGCAGCCGATCCGCTCGAGCCGGAGGACTCGCCCTGCCCGCCGCCGGAGGCCGACGGTGCATTCTTCTGCGCCACTTCCAGGTCGCGCAGGCGGCGATCGAGATCGGAGTACAGGTTGCGCTGGCGCTTGCGCAGCTCGTCCACGCGATGGGACTGGTTCTCGATCTGGCCGCGCAGGTTGCGGATGTCCTGCTCGAGCGAGTTGACCTTCTGGATCAGCTGGGCGAGCTGCCCGCTGTCGAGAATGTTCTCCAGGCGCTGGACCCGCTGCTCCAGGCGCGTGACGTTGACCGCCGGCTTCTCCTCGGCCGAGAAAACCGGCAACGCGGCCGCCGAGAGGGCGGCGCCCGCCAGCAGCCCGAGCCACTTCGCATCCACTCGCATTTTCACTCCCCATGCCCGTTCCGGGGCGCACGACCGGTCGCACCGGGGATTGCGCGGGGCCGGGCCGACGCCCGCCCCGCACCCCGGCCGGCCCTACTTGCCCGGGTAGACGATCACCACGCGCCGGTTCTTGGCCCAGGCCGCCTCGTTGTGGCCCTCGACCGCCGGCACTTCCTCGCCGTAGCTGATCGTGTCCATCTGCTTCGGCGACACACCGTAGGCCTGCAGCAGTTGCGCGACCGACTCCGCCCGGCGTGCGCCGAGGCCGACGTTGTACTCGCGCGAGCCACGCTCGTCGGTGTGCCCCTCGAGGCGCACGTGGACGTCCGGGAACTGCGTGAGGTACGCGGCGTGCCGCTTGATGATGTCCATGTACTCCTGCTGCACCTGGCTCGAATCGAAGTCGAAGTAGATCGTGCGGTCGTGCAGCACACCCTGCGGATCGTCGACCGAGCTGCGCTCGAAGACGCAGTTCGGCGGGCACTCGGCGGCGCTCGTGGTGGTCGCGGTCTCACCCTCGGTGCCGGTTGTCGCGCCCTGTTCCTGGGTCTGCTGCTGCTGCTCGGCGCCGGTTCCGGCGCCCGTTTCCGGTCCGGGGGTCGTCGCCGCGCAGCCGGCGAGGGCCAGCAGGCTGATGAATACCAGCGGCATGATACGTCGGGTCATCGGTCGTTCCTCCATCAGGTTGTCCGCGCCGGATCCACGCGGCCGCATCGGCTCGTTCGGGCCGGCCGGTGATCAATTGCGGAACGGGCCCCACGCGGGCTCACGGATGTTCCCCTGCGCCTGGGACAGTCGCACGGCCACACGGCCGTCCGCCGATACGGCGCCCAGCACCCCCCGGTCCTTGTGCTCGGTCGCGTACAGGATCATGCGCCCATTGGGCGCGAAGGTGGGCGACTCGTCGAGGCTGCCATCGCTCAGCACCTGCATCAGCCCCGTGTCGCGATCGTAGATCGCGATGCGGTACTGGTTCTGCTCGTTGCGATGCACGAACGCGATCTTCTTGCCATCCGGCGACACGTCGGGCGCCGAGTTGTAATTGCCCTCGAAGGTCAGCCGCCTGGCCGACCCGGAGCCGTCCGCGGGGATGCTGTAGAGCTGCGGGTTGCCCGCCCGGTCGGACGTGAACACCAGCGTCTTGCCGTCCGGCGTCCACGACGGCGAAGTGTCGATGCCGCCGCTGCGCGTGATGCGGTGGAGCTGGTCGGTGCCGAGATCGAGCACGTAGATCTCGGGATCGCCCTGGTACGAGAGCGCCATGGCCAGCTTGTGTCCGTCCGGCGACCAGGCCGGCGCGCCGTTGATGCCGGCGCGCTCGGACACGCGCTTGCGCTGGCCGGACGCGACGTCCTGGACGTACACCGCCGGGTGCCCGTGCTCGAACGAGACGTACGCCACCTGCTTGCCGTCCGGCGACCAGGCCGGCGACATGATCGGCTGACCGGAGGTCAGGATCGGGCGTGCGCTGTAGCCGTCGTAGTCGGCGACGAGCAGCCGGTACTGGCGCTGGTCCCCGTTGCCCTCGGAGTCGACGAACGCGATGCGCGTGTTGAAGGCGCCGCGCTCGCCCGTGATCTTGTTGTAGATCACGTCGCTGATCTCGTGCGCCAGGCCACGCATGGCATTGGCCGGCGACTGGAAGCTGTAGCCGGCCACCTGGCGCTGGTGGATCACGTCGAACAGCTGGAAGCGGACGAGATAGCCGCCCTCCGAACGCGCCCGCACCTGTCCGATCACGACGTGATCGACATCGGCCGTGCGCCAGTTCGAGAAGCGCAGCTGGTCGGCACTGGTCGGCTTCGCGACCATGTTGCGGCGCTCCATCGGCGCGAATTGCCCACTCAGTTTCAGGTCATTGGACACGATCCGGGCGATGTCGACCGGCGACTGCGCACCGGGCGCGACGCCGAAGGGAACAACGGCGATGGGCCGCGCGCCGGGCGCGCCCTGGGTAATCTCGATGTTGAGCACCGCCTGGGCCTGTGCCGCGAACGCGAGCGCCGCGACGGCAAGCAGCGGACGCAGGATGCGCATCGGGCTCATGAGGAACTTTCCGGTCTGAAGGTGAACTGGATCACGCGGTCGAAGACCTCCGGGTCGGGCGCGGGCGGCAGCGGCGAGGCGTGCTGTACGGCACTCACGACCGAATCGCAGAACGCCGAGCTGCCCGAGCAGTTGAGTATCGTAACATTGGTCACGTCACCGCTCGGGATCTGGGTCACCTGCACTTCGGCCGTCTGCCCCTGGGAGAAATCCGAGGGCTGATGCCAGTACCGCTGTACCCGCTGCTTGATTGACTCCTTGTACAGGCCGAGCAGGTCGGCCAGGTGCTTCTGCCTGGCCTTCTCGGCGGCGGCCTGCTTCGCCTCCTGCCTGGCCTTCTCCGCGGCGGCCTGCTTCGCCTCCTGCTCGGCCTCCTTCTGCGCCTCGGCCTTGGCCTGGGCCGCCTGCGCCTTCTGCTCGGCCTCCCTGGCGCGCTGTTTCGCGCGCTGGGCCTCTTCGCGCGCGGCGGCCTCGGAGGCCTCGGCCTCCCGGCGCTGCTGCTTCAGCTTCTCCAGGTCCTTCTGCTCCTCGGCGCGCTGCTCGGCCAGCTTCTGCTGCTGTTCCCGGAGCTTCTGCTGCTGTTGCTGCAGCTCCTCGCGCTGCTTCTGCAGCTTGTCGAGCTGCTCCTGCGTCTGCTGGGTCTGCTGCTGGCTCTGCTCCTTCTTCTGCTGGAGCTGCTCCAGCTGCTCGGTCTGCTGCTGCTTCTCCTTCTTGAGCTGCTCGAGCTGGTCGGCCTGCTGTTGTTTCTGCTGCTGCAGCTCCTCGGCCTGCTTCTGCTTCTGCTGCTTGAGGTCCTCGACCTTCTGCTGGAGCTCCTTCTGGTGCTTGATGGCGGCCGTCTCCTCCGCCTTCTCCCTGGCATCGATCTGCCGGACGGCCTCCTGGACATCCTTCTCGTTGACCGCCACGGCCTGCACCGGCTGGTCGCCGGGGTTGGGCGAGGTGGGCGGGGCGCTGCCCACGTTGACGCCCAGCACGAGGCCGAGCACCAGCGAGAGGTGTGCAACGACAGCAACGACCAGGGCTTCCGGGTATTCGCGCAGGAGTTCCATGGCTCGTTACTGCGACTCCGCGACCAGGCCGACCTGGGGCACGCCGGCGCGCTGGAGCAGCGCCATGGCACGCACGACCTTCTGATAGTTCACGTCCTTGTCGCCACGGACGAGCACGCGGCGATCCGGATTGCGGCGCATGACGGCAGCCGCGAGCGTGACGAGTTTCTGCTCGGACACGGGCGAGTCCGGCGCCTCGCCCACGTTCACGTACATGCGGCCCTGATTGTCCACGGTCACCATCATGGGTTCCTTCTGTACGTCCTGCAGCGGCTTGGCGTTGGCGTTCGGCAGGTTCACGTCCACCCCGGTCTTCAGCAGCGGCGCGGTGATCATGAAGATCACGAGCAGCACGAGCATCACGTCGATGTAGGGAACGACGTTGATCTCGGCCATGGGCCGCCTGCGGCGCCGGCTCTCGGGCATGGCTTCAGGACTCCACCGGGCGCGCGTGCACCTGGCGGTGCAGCAGGGCCGTGAATTCCTCGACGAAGTTGTCGAAGCGGTTCTCGATGCGCCCGAGGTCGTGCGCGAAGCGGTTGTAGGCGATCACGGCGGGAATCGCCGCGAACAGGCCCATGGCGGTGGCGACCAGGGCCTCGGAGATGCCCGGCGCGACCAGTGCCAGCGTCGCCTGGGACACGTTCCCGAGCGAGTGGAACGCGCTCATGATGCCCCAGACCGTACCGAACAACCCGACGTAGGGGCTGGTGGAGCCGACCGTGGCGAGGAAGGACAGGTTCCCGTCGAGGCGGTCGGCCTCGCGCGAGAGCGCGATGCGCATGGCCCGCTGGGCCCCGTCGAGCACGTGCTGCGGACCGTGGCCCTGCTTGTGCAGGCGGGCATATTCGCCGAAGCCGGCGGCGAACAGGCGTTCGGTGCCGCCGGCGGCATTGGCGTTGCCCTGCACCTGGCGGTACAGGTCGGACACCGCGCCACCGGACCAGAAGCGGGACTCGAACTCCTGCGAGGCGTTGCGCACCGCGCGCAGCTGGCGCCACTTCGCGTAGATCAGCGCCCAGGAGAACACCGAGGCCAGCAGCAGCAGGGCCATGATGAACTGGACCACGACGCTGGCGTCGGTCACCAGCTGAACGAAGGAAAGATCAGTCGACAACGGCGAATACCTCCTTCAGGTCCGGGGGCAGCGCGGCCGGACGAAAGCCCGAGGCGTCGAGGCACGCCACCCGCACGCGGGCGGCGCACAGCAGCGCGCCATCGCGCCGCACGCTCTGCGCGAAATCGACGCTCGCGCGCCCGACTCGGGCGACGCGGGCCTCGACGTCGAGTTCGTCGTCGAGCCGTGCCGGTGCCCGGTAGTCGATCTGGAGGGACCGCACCGCGAACACGAGGTTCCGCTGCGCGGCGAGGTGGGCCTGGCCGAAGCCTGCGGCGCGCAGCCACTCGGTCCGGGCCCGCTCCAGGTACTTCAGGTAGTTGGCGTAATACACGACGCCACCGGCGTCCGTGTCCTCGTAGTAGACGCGCACCGGCAGGCGCACGACACGGTCGGTGCCGGTCTCCGCCGCGGCACTCATGACTCGCCGAACAGGTCCGTCGCCGCCGTGTCCCTGGGCGCCTGGAGCCCGAAATGCGCGAACGCGGTCCGCGTCGCCACGCGTCCGCGCGGCGTGCGCATCAGCAAGCCCTCCTGGATGAGATAGGGCTCGATCACTTCCTCGATCGTGCCCGCCGACTCGCCGATCGCCGCCGCGACGTTGTCCAGCCCGACGGGCCCGCCGCCGAACTTGTCGATGATCGTGCGCAGCAGGCGGTGGTCCATGCCGTCGAGCCCGAGCGCATCGACCTTGAGCAGGTCCAGCGCCTCGTCGGCCATGCGCGGGGTAATGACGCCGTCGCCGCGCACCTGCGCGTAGTCGCGCACGCGGCGCAGCAGCCGGTTGGCGATCCGGGGCGTGCCGCGGGCGCGGCGCGCGATCTCCTGCGCGCCTTTTTCCTCCAGCCCGACGGCGAGGATCCCCGCCGAGCGGCGCACGATCGCGCGCAGGTCCTCGACGCCGTAGAACTCCAGCCGCTGGACGATACCGAAGCGGTCGCGCAGCGGCGACGTGAGCAGCCCGGCGCGCGTGGTGGCGCCCACCAGCGTGAACGGCGGCACGTCCAGCTTGACCGAGCGCGCGGCCGGCCCCTCGCCGATGACGATATCGAGCTGGTAGTCCTCCATCGCGGGATAGAGCACTTCCTCGACCACCGGCGAGAGCCTGTGGATCTCGTCGACGAAGACGACGTCGTGCGGTTCGATGTTGGTGAGGATGGCGGCCAGGTCGCCCGGCCGCTCGAGCACCGGACCGGCGGTCTGGCGCAGGTTCACGCCCATCTCGTGGGCGATGATGGAGGCCAGCGTCGTCTTGCCGAGCCCGGGCGGGCCGAAGATCAGCACGTGATCGAGCGGCTCGCCGCGCTCGCGGGCGGCGGTCACGAAGATCCCCAGCTGCTCGTGGACCGACGGCTGGCCGAGGTACTCCGACAGCGTGCGCGGCCGGATGGCGCGCTCGACTGCCTCCTCGTCGCCGATCGACTGGGCGCTGGTCAGCCGTTCCGGTGTGGTCATCGGGCAGAGTCGTCCTGCGCGGCGCGGGGGCGTGAAACCCCGTATCGGGCAGGAAGCAAACTACCATGGACGTCATGCCAAATATACCGCGTTGATCGAGTCGGCCCGAATCCTGCAAAAAAAAGCCCCGCCGGGGGACGGGGCACGAAAGGCTGGCCTGATGGTCGTGGGTGCGGGCCACGACCAGGGGAGTCAGGCCAGTGCCAGAGGGGGCTCGGTTGCGGGTGTCGGCGCGGCGGGGGCATGGGGATGCGCCCGCCGCGCCGACACCCCGTATGTTCAGCCGTTGACCTCGGTCATTCGGGCGTGCTGCAGGAATTCCTTCCAGGACAGCTCGCCGTCGTTGTCGCGGTCGAATACGGAGAAATTCTTGGCCAGCCCGGCGAACGACTTGGCTTCCGTCGCGCTGATCTGCGCGTCGCCGTTCGCATCGAGACCGTGGAACTCGTCGCGCGCACGCTGGTTGGTCTGGTTGGTGGTCGCCGCCAGCAGCGCCCCCGAGATGAGGGCCAGGCCGAGAACGATGCTGATCGATGCCGGTTTCATTTCGAATCGCTCCCTCAGTGCTCTTGTGTCGGCCAACGGTCGATGTGTCTTGCGCTCGACACCCATCAAGCAGAGACCGTGCCATTTTTTTTATTTCATGTTTTTCAATAAGTTATGTTGCTCCCTGATGATACGCCCGGGCTGGCCCCCAGGGTTTCCCGGATGTCCGGGCGGAAATTGTTGCCTCGCGGCAACAGCTGGGCTCTCAGGATCAGGCAAGTTGTTGTTTCGCGGGAATTCTCATTGTCGCCATCCAGCGACAGCCACCCCCGTTGTACGATCGGGGATGCGACGGCAAGACCACCCGAACAAGCGGAGTCCCCATGTCAATGTCACTGCCAATCGGTCCCGACGTGACCGACCCCTCCCCGACCGTCCCACCGGGCTCGGGGTCGCTCGAGGGCGAGACCGTGTGCCTGCGCCCAGTGGTGCCCGTCGACGACCTCGAGGCGCTGTACACCGCCTCGCACGGCGATTCCGCCACCGAGGCGCTGTGGACCTACATGCCCTACGGCCCGTTCGCCGCGCGCGACGCGATGGGCCGCTGGCTCGAGGAGTGCGCCCGTGCCGCCGATCCCGCGTTCCGGGTGGTCGTCGACCGCGCGTCGGGCACGCCGGTCGGCATGGTGAGCTACCTGAACATCGTGCCGGCGCATCGGCGCCTGGAACTGGGCCACATCTGGTACAGCCCGCGGGTGCAGCGCACGCGCACGAACACCGAGGCAATGTACCTGATGCTGCGGGAAGGCCTGGACCGCCTGGGCTACCGGCGGATCGAGTGGAAGTGCGACGCGCTGAACGCACGCTCGCGGGCCGCGGCGCTGCGCCTGGGCTTCGCATTCGAGGGCGTGTTCCGCCAGCACATGATCGTCAAGGGGAGAAACCGCGACACCGCCTGGTTCGCCCTCGTGGACCGGGACTGGCCCACCGTGCGGGCGAACATGGAGCGCTGGCTCTACGGTGACGGCCCGCAAACCTCGCTGGCGGCGCTGAACGAGCCGGTCGTGCGGGCCGGCACGGGATCCTGAGCGCGCCGGTGTCACTGCCACGGGCGGGCCCGGGAGCGGGTCCGGCGGCTCAGTTCTTCGCGGCGCGCTTGAAGTCGCCCGGGTCCACCTCGTGGCGGGCGAGGAGCTTGTAGAACTCCGAGCGATTGCGCTGGGCGAGGCGCGCGGCCTCGCTGACGTTGCCCTCGGTGAGCTTGAGCAGGCGCACCAGGTAATCGCGGGTAAAGCCGGCGCGCGCCTCGGCCACGGACGGGAAGTTGCGCACCTCGGCGCCCAGGCTGCGGCGTACCTGCTCGGCCGTGATCACGGCGCCCGGTGCCAGCGCCACGTGCTGCTCGACGGCGTTGTCGAGCTGGCGCACGTTGCCCGGCCAGGGCGCGGCGACCATCAGTTCCATGGCATCCGGGGCATAGACGCGCGGGCGTGTGCCGTCGCGATCCGCCAGCTGCCGCACGCGGCGATTGACGAGCACGGGGATGTCCTCGGGCCGCTCGACGAGCGGCGGGAGGCGCAGCTCGATCACGTTGAGCCGGTAATACAGGTCCTCGCGGAACTCGCCGTCGGCGATCGCCTGGGCGAGGTTGCGGTGCGTGGCCGAGATCACGCGCACGTCCACCGGGAAGTCGCGCGTGCCGCCCACGGGGCGCACGCGGCGCTCCTGGAGCACGCGCAGCAGCTTGACCTGCAGGGCCAGCGGCATGTCGCCGATCTCGTCGAGGAACAGCGTGCCGCCGTCGGCCGCGCGGATCAGGCCGGCGTTGGCCTGCTGGGCACCGGTGAATGCGCCGCGCTCGTGGCCCATGAGCTCGGACTCCAGCAGCCCCTCGGGCATGGCGCCGCAGTTGATCGCCATCATGGGATGGTCCCGGCGCGGACTGGCCCGGTGAATCGCACGCGCGAACAGCTCCTTGCCGGTGCCGCTGTCACCCGTGATCAGCACGCTGGTGTTGGTCGCGGCCACCCGCCGCGCCTCCTCGAGCAGCTCCTCCATGCGCGGACTGCGCGTGACGATCTCGCGGCGCCAGTCGTCGGGCACATCGGTGCGCGCCGACACGCTGAGCGCCTTCTCGATCTCGCGCAGAAGCTCGTCGCGGTCCACCGGCTTGGTCAGGAACGCGACCGCCCCGCCCTGCGTGGCGTGCACCGCGTCGGGGATCGTGCCGTGCGCGGTGAGCAGCAGCACGGGCAGGCCCGGCCGGCGGCGCTGCAGCTCGCCGAGCAGACCGAGTCCGTCCATGCCGTCCATGCGCAGATCGGTGACCACCACGTCGGGCGGCGTCTGCTCGACGTGCGCCAGGGCAGCCTGGCCGGACTCCGCGGAATCCACCGCGTAACCCGCGGCCTGGAGGCGGATGTCCAGCAGCCGCAGCAGGGACGGATCGTCGTCCACCAGCAGGATGCGCGGCGCGTCCGGCTTCGCCTCAGGGATTCTTGGGTTGATCATTCGTCCCGCCCATCTCTTTCTCCAGCGTCGTCAGGGCCTGAATCTTCTCGCGCAGCTCCTTGTTCTGCTGCACGAGGTCATCGTGCCGGCGCGCCTGCTCCTCGGCGCGCGCAGCCTCGCGACGCATCTCGCGCAACCGGATCCGGACCAGCGCCCGGCTCCCGTCGTCCATGTCCGTGGCCTCGTCGGCCAGCAGGGCCTCGAAGCGGTGGCGCGCAGCCTCCGGGTCGTGCCCGGGATGCCCGGGCATCGACAGCCACAGCGCGTAGTGCATCGACGCGACGACCCCGGCACTGCCTGAGATCTTCGCGCGCAGGTCGCGTCCGATCACCGTGAGCCGGTCCGGCGAGGCGGCCGACAGGCGGTCGAGGAACATGAGCTGCTCCTCGACGCGGGTCCGGTCGCTGCTGCCGAAGGGCTGACCCATGCGCCAGCCATGCGCGCAGGCCGTGACCGTCGTCGCCAGCAGCACGATGAGCGCAATCCGCACGATCCTCATTCCACCGCCCCCGGACGCGGCCGATTCTGCGAAAACAACGTGAGCCGGATGTGGGCGCCGGCGAACTCCCCGTCGACGATCTCCACGGTGCCATCGTGTGCCCGCGCGCAGTCGCGGACCACGGACAGGCCGACCCCGGTACCGCGCACGCGCGCCTTCGGCCGCGACTCCCCCTGGAAGAAGGGCTCGAACACGTGCGCGCGCTCGTTCTCCGGGATGCCACTGCCCTCGTCGGCAACCTCCAGAACGACGCGGCTCCCGCGGCGCCGGGCCCGCACGTACAGGCCACCGCCCTCGGGGGAGAAGCGTATCGCATTCCCGATCAGATTGGAGAGGGCACTCTGCACCAGCGGCCGGAATCCGGGGAAGCTGACGTCGTCGACCTGCCGGTACACCTTGATCCGGCCGCGCGCCAGCGCGAGCCGGTGCCGGCCCAGTGCCTCGCGCACCAGCGGCGGCAGCGCGATGGCCTCGGGCTTCTGCGACAGGTCCCGCGCGCTGAGCACCAGCAGGTTCTCGATCAGCTGCTGCAGTTCCACGCTGGAGCGGCGCAGGATGTCGACGACCTCGGCATGGGCCCGCGTATCGGGCGCGACCGAGCCGTCGGCCATCAGCTCGGTGCCCTCGCGGATGGCCGCCAGCGGTGTCTTGAGCTCGTGCGACATGTGCCGCAGGAACCGGTTCTTCTCGGCCTCGGACAACTCCAGGCGCACGCGCAGCCGTTCCAGCTCGTCCCCCAGTGCGCGGATCTCCGGCGGCCCGCCGATCCGGATCCGCGTCGGCGGCTGACGCGCGCCGAGGCTGCGGATGGCCCGCCCGAGGCGCCCGATCGGGCGCAGGATCAGCCAGCTGAAGATGCCGACGAGTGCGAGCGTGACCGGCACCAGGGCGACGGTCTGCCAGAACAGGAACTCGCGCGCCTGCCCGGAGACGGCCTCGAGCGACGAGAGCTCCCGGTGAATGCTGTCGTCGGCGGCCGCGGCGATGCGGTCGGCGAGATCCCGCATCGTGGCGAAGCGCTCGATCGCGGCACCCATCGCGTCGCTGTCCGGCGGCGAATGGCGCACCACCTCGGCGACCTCGCGCGCGGTCCGGCGCAGTTCCCGGCGCTCTTGCATGGCACCGACCGGCAGGCCGTGCCCGTCGAGGCTGTCGAGCGTGTTCATCAGCTCGACGTGCCGTTCGCTGTAGATCTCGGCGAGCTCGGCGCGCCCCACGATACGGTACTGGCGCGCGTTGCGCTCCATCTGCAGCAGCTGGGCGCCCAGCGCCTGGCTCTCGCGCGAGATCGCGATACCGTCGCGCACAAGCTCCTCGCTGCGGCTCGACAGGCGGTCGACGTAGATCGCGCCACCGACCACCGCGATCAGCAGCGGCAGGGCCACCAGGGCGAAGCCCACGAGCACGAGCGCCACCATGGAGCGGGGCCTGGCCTTCCCCCCGGGCAGACGTTTCACCGGACGACCGCTTGCAGGGCCCGGCGAATGATCTCCTCGGTCGCCAGGCCGCGGGTGTCGAGGCCGCGAATCATGCGCGAGGCCTCCGCGGGCTTGTAGCCGAGCGCGACCAGCGCGCTGGTCGCGTCGGCGACCGGATCGCCGGGCGCGCCGCTGTCGGCGGCGGCGGGCTGGCCCGGCGCCGCGGGCAGCGCCGCGCGCAGCTCGGCGTCGTCGAGGCGGTCGCGCATCTCCACGATGAGGCGCTCGGCCGTCTTGCGGCCGATACCGGGCAGGCGTGTGAGCGCGGTCACGTCATCGTTCTCGATGCAGCGGGCGAAATCGTCTGCGCTCATCCCGGAGAGCACGGCGAGCGCCATCTTCGCGCCGACACCGGTGACCTTCAGCAGGATCCGGAACAACCGGCGCTCGGACTCGCGCGCAAACCCGAACAGCAGGTGCGCGTCGTCGCGCACGACGAGGTGGGTGAACAGCGTCACCTGCTGGCCGACCTCGGGCAGTTCGTAGAAGGTGGACAGCGGCGCTTCGAGCTCGTAGCCGACGCCACTCACGTCGACCATCAGGCCCGGCGGGTGCTTCACCGCCAATATGCCCGTCAGCCGCCCGATCATCGCCAGCGCACCGACTTGCGCCGGCGCGTCGCGGCCACCGTCGCCGGGCGCCAGCGTGCGTGCGCGTGCGTGAGCGCGACCGCCAGGGCATCGGCCGCGTCCGCCCGGAGCGGCTCACCGGCGAGACCAAGCAGGGCCACGACCATGTGCTGCACCTGTTCCTTGCCCGCGCCGCCGGTGCCGACGAGGCTCTGCTTCACGAGCCGCGCCGGGTACTCGGCCACCGCGAGCCCCGCCTCGACGCCGGCGCAGATGGCGGCGCCCCGGGCCTGGCCGAGCTTCAGGGCGGACATGGCGTTGCGCGACAGGAACACTTCCTCGATCCCCATCTCGGTCGGTGCGTACTCGGCGATCACGGCGGCCAGCTCACGGTAGATGATCCCCAGGCGCTCGGGCAGGGCGTCGCCGCGCCCGGCGGCAATGCAACCGTGCGCGACGTGGTGGCTGCTGCGACCGTCGCTGTCGACGATGCCGTAGCCGGTGGTCACGGAACCGGGATCGACCCCCAGGATGCGTATGGGTGCGCTCACGCCGCGCAGGGCTCCGCCGCCGGCCGGCGCCGCCGGCTCAGCCTGCCTCCGCGAGCGTCTCTTCGGAAAAATGGGCGTTGGAATAGACGTTCTGGACGTCGTCGAGATCGTCGAGGACCGACAGCAGCCGCAGCACGCGCCGGGCGTCCTCGCCCTCGACCGGGACGTCCGTCTGCGGACGCATCGTCACCTCGGCGTTTTCCGGCTCGAAGCCGGCCGCGACCAGGGCGTCGCGCACCTCGGCGTAGCGCTCGGGCTCGACCAGCACGTCCAGCGAGCCGTCGTCGTTGGTCACCAGTTCGTCCGCCCCCGCCTCGATCGCCGCCTCCATGAGCGCGTCCTCGTCCGTGCCGCGGGGATAGCTGATCACCCCGGTGTAATCGAACAGGAACGACACGGAGCCGTCGGTGCCCAGGTTGCCGCCGTGCTTGGAGAACGCATGACGGACCTCGGCGACGGTGCGGTTGCGGTTATCGGTCATGCAGTCGAGCATGATCGCCACGCCGCCCGGGCCGTACCCCTCGAACCGGGCCTCCTCGTAGGATGCGCCCTCGAGCTCGCCGGCGCCGCGCTTGATCGCGCGCTCGACGTTGTCCTTGGGCATGTTCTGCGCGCAGGCCTTGTCCACGGCCAGGCGCAGGCGCGGGTTCCAGTCGGGGTCGGGCGTGCCCTGCCGCGCGGCGACCGTGATTTCACGCGCAAGCTTGGTGAACTGCTTGCCGCGCTTGGCGTCCTCGGCCGCCTTCTTGTACTTGATGTTCGCCCACTTGCTGTGTCCGGCCATGTCTCGCGCTCATCCGCACTGGTGCTGCGTTCAGTCGTTCAGTCTAGCATCGCCCCGGCGGGCCCGGCACGATGGCAACCGTCCGGTGGCCAGGAACCCGGCCGTCGCACGGGCGACCCGGCGCGCGAGCAGCAGGCCGAAGTGCGTCACCGGCAGCGTACAGCGTGCGGCGCCGCGGACCCGGGTCTCGTGCAGGCCGACGGTGCCGTCGTGCGGCCGGCGCAGGCCGCCGGCGATCAGCCCGGGGCCGCAGGGTGTGCAGCCGGCGATCGTCGCGACCGGGACCTCGCCCGGCCACGGCGGAACGTCGCCATCGAGGCCCCGCGGGCGGGCGGCCCCGAGCATCCAGCCGAGTCGGCGCCGCGCCATCCCGCGCGCGGCCGCGGACCCGCGCATCGGGCTGCCGAGCAGGACGGCGCGACCGAGGCATGCCGGAGGGCCTGCGGCCAGCAGGTGCGCGATCACGATGCCCCCGAGACTGTGCCCGACGAGATGGACCACCGGCGCATCCACGGACGCGACGAGCGCGCCCAGCCGCCCGGCGGCGGCCGGCGCCGGCTCGCGCGTGGACGCGTAGGCGAACCGCCGCGTGCGGAATCCCGCGGCGCGCAGCCGCCGCGCCAGCAGGCGCATGGAGTGCGGCCCGATCCAGAGGCCGTGCACGAGCACGACCAGGGCCGCGCCCGGCGCGCCGGGCAGGCCGCGGATTGCCGCCCGGTTGGTCCAGGAGCCGGCCCGCGCGAGGGCGTCGGCGCGATCGAGCCAGGCGGCTTCGCGGTGTTCGCGGGGATTCGGCGTGATGGGGGTGCCGGCCGGCACCTCGAGGCGGAATTCGTGCTCGACGTTGCGGGTGACTCCGGGCGCGTAGCGCGCCCGCCATTCGGGGCGGATCGGGAAGTGGCGCCGGCGCCGGCAGTCCACGAGGCCATCCGGCGCCAGGCCGGTCTCCTCGGTGAGTTCGCGCCGGGCCGCATCCCGCGGCGACTCGCCCGGCTTCAGCGAGCCCGTGACCGACTGCCAGAAATCCGGAACGTCCGCGCGACGCAGGAGCAGCACACGCCCCGCGTCGTCATGAACGACCACCAGCACGGACTCGGGGCGCTTGTCGGGCGGCATCCGCGCAACCGTAGCAGAGTCGGTTGCGGGCGTGCGTTACTCCTTCGCGCGCGGGCGCAGGCGGATCCCGAGCTCCTTGAGCTGCTGCTCCGACACGGCCGACGGCGCCTGCGTCAGCGGGCAGCTCGCGGTCTGCGTCTTGGGGAAGGCCATCACGTCGCGGATCGAGCCCGAGCCCGTCATGAGCATGACGAGACGATCGAGCCCGAAGGCGATGCCGCCGTGCGGCGGCGCGCCGTACTCGAGAGCATCCAGCAGGAAGCCGAACTTCTCGCGCGCCTGCTCGGCATCGATGCCCAGGACCTCGAGCGCGGCTTCCTGCATGGCGCGATCGTGGATACGGATCGAGCCGCCACCGAGCTCGGTGCCGTTGAGCACCATGTCATAGGCACGCGACAGGGCGCCCCTGGGATTGGCGCGCAACTCGTCGGCACGGTCCACGGCGGGCGCGGTGAACGGGTGGTGCAGCGGGGTCCAGCTCTTGCCCTGGTCGTCCCACTCGAACATGGGAAAGTCGACCACCCAGAGCGGGCACCAGGCGTGCTGGACGAGGCCGCGGTCGTGCCCCAGCTTCACGCGCAGCGCGCCGAGCGCCTCGTTGACGACGCTGCCCTTGTCGGCACCGAAGAAGATGAGGTCGCCGTTGTTGGCCGCGGTGTGCTCGAGCAGCGACTCGATCACGTCGTCGGGGAGGAACTTCAGGATGGGCGACTGCAGGCCCTCGCGCCCGATGCTGGTGTCGTTGACCTTGATGTACGCGAGGCCCTTCGCGCCGTAGCGCCCGACGAACTCGGTATAGCCATCGATCTCGCGCCGCGTGAGGCTGCCGCCGCCCGGCACGCACAGCGCCGCGACCCGGCCGTCGGGATCGTTGGCCGCCTGGGAGAAGACCTTGAAGTCGACGTCTTCCATCAGGCCGGCGACCTCGACCAGCTCCAGCGGGATGCGCAGGTCGGGCTTGTCCGAGCCGAAGCGGTACATCGCTTCCTTGTAGGTCATGCGCGGGAAGGTATCCGGCAGCGCCACCTCGAGGACGTGCGTGAACAGGTCGCGCACGAGGTCCTCGGTAAGTTGCATGATGTCCTCTTCCGTGACGAACGCCATTTCGATGTCGAGCTGGGTAAACTCGGGCTGGCGGTCGGCGCGCAGGTCCTCGTCTCGGAAGCAGCGCACGATCTGGTAGTAGCGGTCCATGCCGCTGATCATGAGCAGTTGCTTGAAAAGCTGCGGCGACTGGGGCAGCGCGAAGAACTCGCCGGGATGCGTGCGGCTGGGCACGAGGTAGTCGCGCGCGCCCTCGGGCGTGGCCCGCGTGAGCATCGGGGTCTCGATGTCGACGAACTCGCGCGCCTCCAGGAAGCGGCGCATGCGGCCCGTGATGGCCGCGCGCATGCGCAGGCGCGTCTGCATCTCGGGGCGCCGCAGGTCGACGTAGCGGAAGCGCAGCCGGTGCTCCTCGCCGACGTCCCACTCGTCGAGCTGGAACGGCGGCGTCTTCGAGCGGTTGAGCACCTCGAGCGCCGAGGCCAGCACCTCGACCTCGCCCGTGGGCAGATCAGGGTTCGCCGTGCCCTCGGGCCGGCGCCGGACGCGCCCCTCCACGCGGATGACGTACTCGCCGCGGATCTGCTCCGCGAGCGCGAAGATCTCCGGGGCATCCGGGTCGAACACCACCTGGACACGACCGGTGTGATCGCGCAGGTCGACGAAGATCACGCCGCCGTGGTCGCGACGCCGGTGGACCCAGCCGGAGAGTTCCACGGTGGAGTCGATGTGCTCGCTCTGGAGCGTGCCGCAGTAATGGCTGCGCATGGCGGGTTGCCGTCGTGTCCGGGGTTCGCGAAAGACGCGGAAGGGTACCGGCTCGCCCGCCCGTTCGCAATTGAGGGCGGGTTGCGGGCGTCGTGCGGCGCGCGGACGGTACCATGGCGGCCGTGGACTTCTCCGGGAATGCGGGAGCATCGGCATGGAGCAGCGACGCACCCTCCTCATCACGGGCTGCTCGAGCGGCATCGGCCATCACTGCGCGCACGGCATGGCCCGGCGCGGCTGGCGCGTTTTCGCAACCGCACGCCGCCCGGAGGACGTCGACCGGCTGGCGGACGAGGGGCTGGAGGCCCTGACCCTGGACCTGGATCGGCCGGAATCGATTGCCCGCGCGGTCGACAACGTGCTGCACCGGACCGGCGGACGGCTTGATGCGCTTTTCAACAACGGTGCCTACGGCCAGCCGGGCGCCGTCGAGGATCTTTCGCGCGATGCCCTGCGGGCGCAGTTCGAAACGAACCTGTTCGGCTGGCTCGACCTGACCAACCGGGTGATCCCCGCGATGCGCGAGCGCGGACACGGGCGCATCGTGATGAATTCCTCGATCCTCGGGCTGGTCGCGCTGAAGTGGCGCGGGGCGTACAGCGCGAGCAAGTTCGCACTGGAAGGCCTGAGCGACACCCTGCGCCTGGAACTCGCCGGCAGCGGCGTGACGGTGAGCCTGATCGAGCCGGGCCCGATCGAGAGCCGCTTCCGCCAGAACGGCCTGGCGGCGTACCGGCGCTGGATCGATCCGGCGGCCAGCGTTCATCGCGAGCACTACGCCGCCACCGAGCGCCGGCTGCGCAGGAAGGGCAACCCGCAGCCGTTCACGCTCGGCCCGGAGGCCATCCAGCGTCGCCTGGTGCACGCCACCGAGAGCCGCCGCCCGCGCACGCGCTACCCGGTCACGTTCCCCACGAAGCTGTTCGCCGTGCTGCGCCGGGTACTGCCGACGCGCGTGCTGGACCGCGTGGCGACGGCGGTAAGCGATTGAGTCGGGTCTGCACGCGGTGCTCGACGTCGCGATCCGGCATCCGGGCGAGGGACGCTGGAGGGCGATCGCGCCGTGGCGTCCCGCTGTCGGGCTGAAGCCCGACCCACCGGCGGATGGCCGACGCACTGCCAGGATGAAGGCGACCAGCAGAGGACCGATTGACGTGCTGCGGGGCCGGGGCGCGACCCGCCCGGGGAGTCGATCGCCAGCGATCGCGGCACCGGGGGCGAACGGCACGCCCGTCCCGTGGGTCGGGCTTCAGCCCGACACCGCCACGGCAACACCCTCGGGCGTGGATCGCGGCGACCACGATCGCGGCGTACTCGGGCAGGTTCTCGACGCCGTTCATGCGCGCGCGCATGGCGCGCCGATACCACTCGCCGCCCTGCGGCTCGTCGGCGCGCCACTCGCGTACCGTCGCGCGACCGGTGAAAATCCGGCTCCAGCGGTAGACGCCGATCGATCCGGTCAGCAGCAGGAGCGTCCAGGCCGCAAGGCCCAGCAACACCCAGACGGGTACGGTCATGGCTTCCTCCCTCGCGCTCCGGGCGGGCGCCGGACGGGACGGAAAGTCCCGCCCCCGCCGGCGGCGCTCACCCGCGGCCGCGTTCCCCGCGGAGCCGGCGCACGAGCGCGTCTGCCTCAGTCGCCGTCACGACGCGGAGCTCGCCATCGATGCGGGCGTGAATGCCGGCCTCGGTGACCATGAAATCGAAGGGGATGTCATGCGCCTGGGGATGGATCGTTTCGAGGCGTGCGATCTCGTAGCCGAGGCCGACGCACACGGGGCTGCGCGAGAGCGACGCGAGCGTGCGGTCGAAGTATCCGCCGCCATAGCCGAGCCGATATCCCTCGGCGTCGAAACCATTGACCGGCACGAGCGCCGCCTCGGGCTCGACGACCGCGGTTTCGGCCGGAAAGGGGATGTCGTAGACGCCGATCTCCATGCGCACGCCGGGCCACCACTCGCGGAATTCGAGCGGCGTTCTCGGCGCGACGACGACGGGCAGCGCGGCGCGGCCACCGGCTGCGCGCCAGTCGCGAATGACGAAACGCGGATCCGGCTCGCCCCGGAACGGCCAGCAGAACCCCACGAGGGCCCCGCCGAGGGCGGAGAAGCCGGCCCGCAGGGACTGCTCGATCGCGGCATTGCGGCCCTTGCGGTCTGCGATCTCCAGCGCCTCGCGCGCCGCGATGCGCGCCCGCCGCTCGGCGTGGCGCCATGCCTTCCAGTCGAACTCCGTATTCACGTCAATGCCTCCAGGAAACCACCATCCCCGGCGCGAGGCCGAGGGCCCGTGCGGCGTTGCCCCGGTTGACCGCGATCTCCACGAGCCCGATCGAGTTGACCAGCCACAGCGCCTCGCCCGCAGCCGCATCCGCGAAGGTGCGCCCACCGGGCACGCGCCGGCCGTTCGCCTCCAGGTCCGCGGGCCTCGGCGTGTGCAAACCGGTCATGGCGTTGCCGTACTCGTCGATGTACACGATCTCCCCGAGCTCGTCGGCCGCCTGCGGGTCGTGCGGCGGGTCCATCGGATCGCCGGGCACGGGCTCGCCGCGGGCAAGCGCCAGGGCGACGGGAGCGAACAGGTCGCGGCCATGAAAGGTCGCGAAATCCGTCTCCGGCGCGCGCGTGATGTGCCACCAGCGAGCCGCGCCCGCGCGGGCGGAGACCACGTCGAACAGGCCGTTGCCGGGCCCGACGTACCAGCGGGCGTCGGCCTCGACGACGACCGGCGCGCGCCCGGTGCCGACCCCCGGATCGATGACGCCGACGAGCACGGTCCCCGGGGGAAAGCGGCCGGCCAGCGCGGCCAGCAGATGGCCCGAGGCGCGGGGATCGAACGCGGGCGCATCATGCATGAGATCGATGACCGGCGGCGCGCCCCCGTCGCGTGCGAGCACCGCGTGGACCTGCCCGACGTACGGACCGCGCAGACCGAAGTCGGTGAACAGGACGATCATGCAGCTTCCCTCGCCCGGGCGGCGGCTCAGTCGGCGTAGAGGTTGGCCATCTCGTGGTAGCGGCCGAACCCCACCGCCTCGGTCAGCTCCCGGAAGTCCAGGATGTTGCCGGCCATCTCGCCGGCGCGGATGGCGGCCAGGCTCTCGCGCATGGCACGGATCGCGGCGGAGAGCTGTGTGAGCGGGTAGACCGCGATCGCGTAGCCCAGCGCCTCGAGCCGGTCCGGCGCCAGGATGGGGGTCTTGCCGTGCTCGATCATGTTGGCCATCTTCGGCCCGGACACCGCCTCGCAGTACGCGGCCATCTCGTCCTCGTTCTCGGGCGCCTCGAGGAACGTGATGTCCGCGCCCATGTCGCGGAACGCGCGCGCCCGCGTGATCGCCTCCTCCAGCCCCAGCGGCCCGCGGGCATCGGTGCGCGCCATCACCAGGATGTCGGCCCCCGCGTCGCGCGCATCCAGCGCCGCGCGCAGCCGCGTCTCGGCGTCGTCACGCGACACGACCTGCTTGCCCTGCGTGTGCCCGCAGCGCTTGGGAGTGACCTGGTCCTCGATCATGATCGAGGCGAAGCCGGCGCGGGCGTAGCCGTCGACCGTGCGGCGGACGTTCACGGCATTGCCGAACCCGGTATCGCCGTCGCCGATCACCGGGATCGACACCGCGGCGCAGATCTCGCGCCCGCGATCGAGCATCTCGCCCAGCGACATCAGGCCCGTGTCGGGCCCCGCCAGGTGCGAGGCCGAGGCCGCGAAACCGCTCATGAAGGCCAGCGGGAAGCCGGCCTCCTCGACCAGGCGGGCGGACATCGCATCGAAGCAGCCGGGCATCTGCTGCAGGTGCCCCTCCGCGAGCAGGGCACGCAGCCGGGCGGCGGGAGACTCGTTCGTATTCATGGATTCAACTCCTCGCACGGCCGCGGCGGCGCCGGCCCGTGCCCTGGTGTCCGACGGCGGACGGCGGCTCGCCCGCGGTCTCGGCACGCGCGCCCTTGCTGACCTCGCCGAGCCGGGTCTGGACAGTCGCGAGATCGGGCGCCTCGCCGGGCGCGCGCGTGTCCAGAGCCGCGCGCATCGCGCGCACGTGCTCGGGGGTCGTGCCACAGCAGCCGCCGATGATGCGTGCACCCGCGTCGCGCGCGAGCACCGCATAATCGGCCATGAGTTCCGGCGTGCCGTTGTAGCTGAGCTCGCCGCCGTGCCACTCGGGAATGCCGCAGTTGGCCTTGGCGACGATGATCGGGTCCGGGCCGGCCGCATCGCGCATGTTGATCACGGCGCTGACCAGCTCGGCGGCACCCACGCCGCAGTTGGACCCGAATGCGGCCGGGCGGTGCGGCGCACTGCAGCAATGCGTCGCGAAGGCATGCGGCGTGATGCCCATCATGGTGCGCCCATTGGTGTCGAAGCTCACGGTGCACACGACGGGCAGCCCGGTCGACTCGGCTGCCTCGACGGCGGCATCCACCTCCTCCTGCGAGGACAGCGTCTCGATCCACAGCACGTCGACGCCCCCGCGCGCCAGCGCCTCGGCCTGCTCGCGGAAGGCGGCAACGGCCGAGTCGTGCGTCAGCTCGCCCAGCGGCTCGAACAGCGACCCCGTCGGGCCCATGCTGCCACCCACGATGACCGGCCGGTCGGCCGCGTCCACCACTTCGCGCGCGAGCCGGGCCGCGGCCTCGTTGATCTCGGCCACGCGCTCCTGATCGCCGTGCAGCATCATGCGATAACGGGTGCCGCCGAACGAGTTCGTGAGGATGATGTCCGAGCCGGCCTCCACGAAGCTCCGGTAATGCGCCCGGACCCGGTCCGGATGATCGATGTTCCAGCGCTCGGGCGGCTCGCCCGTCTGCAGGCCCATCGCGAACAGGTTGGTGCCGGTCGCGCCATCGGCCAGGAGCACGCCCTTTTCGTCGAGCAGGCGGTGCAGCAGATCGGACATTTCAGCGGCTCTCGGTCAGTGGCGGCGAACCCGGGATTGTAGCCGATCGATCGGCGGAACGAATCACCCCGGGCGGGCCGTATTCTTGCGAGCGGACCATCATCTGCTATCGTGAGTAGGCTACTTCTGCCACCAACCTGGGCGCCCGATCAGGGAGCCGGGTCGAGCAGGTCTGGTTCCCGTCACCCGGGTGCCCGGTTGAACACTGGGAGGCCGGGACCATGGCCGACAAACCGGACGACAACCAGAAGCATCTCACATCTCCCCACCGCCGCCGCTTTCTCCAGACGACCGCGGCGGCTGGTGGCGTGCTTGCGATAGGTAGCACCGCGTCCATCCGCGTGCTGGCCGCGCCGCCGAGCATCAAGCTCGGTCAGATCGCCCCGATGACGGGATCGGCCGCCGAGTTCGGGCCGTACTACCGGGACGCGGTGCAACTGGCCGTGGAGCAGATCAACGAGGCGGCACAGGACGTGTTCGGCGGCCCGATCATCTCGAAGCACATCACCGAAGACACGAACACGCTGCCCAACCCGGCGACGGAGGCCGCGCGCAAGCTGGTCAAGGCCGATGGCGTGCCCGCGATCGTCGGTGCCTGGTCCAGCGGCGTGACGGTCGCGACGTCCACGTCGGTGAGCATTCCGAACGGCGTACTGCAGATCTCGAACGGATCGACCTCGCCACTGATCTCGGTACTGCCCGAGGACGCGAAATCGGACCTGCTGTTCCGCACGACATCGTCGGACGCCCTGCAGGGCGTGGTCGCAGCACAGCTCGCCGCCGGCGAGATCATGAGCGATTACAAGAACAAGACGGCCGCGACGATCTTCGTGAACAACCCGTACGGCCAGGGGCTGTCGAACGCCTTCTCGAACTCGTTCCAGAAGCGCGGCGGCCGCGTGTTCGCGCAGGTGCCTCACCCCGAGGAGGTGCAGCCCACGTACAAGTCGCAGCTGGCCGTCGCGCTCAAGAACAAGCCCGACCTGCTGTTCTGTGCCAGCTATCCCGGACACACGGCGGTCTTCCTGAAAGAGTCGCGCGACGTGTTCGGCTACACGAACTGGCAGTTCGTGGACGGCAACAAGTCCGACAAGGTGATCGACGCGGTCGGCGCCGGGGATCTCGCCGGGAAGATGGGCACGGCCCCGGGCACCGACCCGAGCCTGCCCGCCTACAAGGACTTCGCGGCGGCATTCAAGAAGCGCTTCAACGAGGACCGGATCCCGCCGTTCACATCGTCGGCGTACGATGCGGGCATCGCGATCGGCCTCGCGGTTGCGCGAGCCATCGGAAGCGGTGCCACCGATCTCTCGGGCACGGTGATCCGGGACAACCTGCGCCCGGTGTCCAACCCGCCCGGCGACAAGGTTGTCGGCGGTTCCGTCGAGAACCTGAAGAAGGCCATGCAGACCATCAAGAGCGGAGGCGACGTGGATTACAGCGGCGCCGCCGGGGCCTGCGACTTCGACGACAACGGCGACGTGAAGACGGCAATCGAGATCTGGAAGTTCACGAGTTCGGGCGACACCACCCAGGTGCAGCTCGAGGGCGCGGACAAGATCCCGTCCGAGTAGTACGGCACCCGCTCTGCATCGACGCGATGCACGGCCGGGGTCCGCGAGGACCCCGGCCGTACTGCGTCCGGGGTGGGGGCGTCACCGCTTTGCGGACGGGTCCGCTTCCCGCCCCTCCTCCCCGCGCTGTCCTTCCCCGCCCTTCGAAGCGGCGCTGCCGAGCACGTAGCGCGACACGACGGTCTCCTCGGCCAGCAGGCCCTGCGGCCGGAACAGCACGATGCCCGCCAGCAGCAGCGCCACCAGCAACCAGCGCAGGTAGGCGCTGCGATCGGCCAGCGACGGGTCGATCGCCGCGAGCAGCGGATCGACATAGCCGGTGAGGAACGCGGTACCGCTCCACACGCCCCAGATGATGAAAGCGCCGACGATGGCCCCGCGGTTGTTGCCGCTGCCGCCGAGCATGAGCATGACCCAGACGATGAACGTGGCGAACAACGGCCGGAAGTGCGTGTAGTCGATCGTGACGGTGTAGTGCGCGTACAACGCGCCGCCGATGCCCATGACGACCGCGCCGACCACGAACGATTCGATGCGGACCCAGGGCACGTTCTTGCCGCTCATCTCGGTCGAGGCCTCCTCGTCACGCGTGGCGCGCAGCACCCGCCCCCAGGGCGAGCGCACGGCGCGCTCGAGCGCCAGGTACACCACCAGCAGGATGATCGACACGATCGCCAGGTAGATGTAGTCGTAGTCGCGCGGCCCGAGAGGCGCGAACAGGCCGTTGAACCAGCCCGCGACGCCTGCACAGCCCTGCGGATCGGTCAGGCAGCGCAGCGGCTGCGGAATGCCGCGCAGTGGCTGCGGGCCGTTCGCGAGCCAGCGCTCGTTCTGGAAGATGAGTCGAATGATCTCGGCAATGCCGATCGTCGCGATGGCGAGGAAGTCCATGCGCAGGCGCAGCACGGGGATCGCGATCAGCGCGGCCACGACGCCGGACACGACGGCCCCGGCGGCGACCCCCACCAGGAAGGGCGCCTCGAGCCCGAAGGCCTGCTGCGTGTAGTGGGCCATGACCCCCGTGGGCGCCGCGGTCGTGAACAGGGCGGAGGTGAAGGCGCCGATCGCGAAGAATCCCGCAATACCGAAGTTGAGGTGGCCTGCGTAACCCCACTGCACGTTGAGCCCCAGGTTCAGCACCGCATAGATCGACGCCATGATGGAGAATGACACCAGGTAGCTCAGGTCGCCCGGCGGGAGGACCCGCACGATCACCAGGGCCAGGACATAACCGCCGAGCACGGCCACCGGCACGCGCACCAGCGCGCGCCACGGCAGCAGCCGCAGCCCGAGGATGAGCAGCGGCACGTCGAGCAGCCCGGCACGAACGAGCGCATCCGCAGCCATCAGCCTAGCCTCCCGATTTGCCGAACAGGCCCTGCGGCAGGATCAGCAGCGTCAGCACCATGAGCACGAATGCCACCCCGGGGCCGTATGCAGGGTTGAGGAACGCCGTCGACACCTGCTGCGCGACGCCGATGATGATGGCGCCGACCAGCGCCCCGCGGGGGTTGCCGATCGACCCCATGATGACCGCCGCGAACATGGGCAGCAGCAGCCAGAAGCCCATTTCGGGCCGCAATTGCGACGAGAGGCCGTACATCACGCCACCCGCCGCGGCCAGCGCGCCGCTCATCATCCACGTCCACGCAATCACGCGCTCGGTGTTGATCCCGCGGACCTGCGCGAGCTCGGGGTTGTTGGCCGTGGCCCGCATGGCCTTGCCCATGCGCGTGCGTGCGAGCAGGAGGTAGACGGCGGCGACGAGCACGATCGCGAGGCCCAGGATGAAGAACTGGTCGGCCTGCACGCGGATCCCCAGCGGGAAGTGCAGCGCCGGACTGGATCGTCCCTCGTAGTAGAAGCGGAAGTCCGAGCCCCAGACCATGTAGATGATGCTGCGCACCAGGAAGGCCATGGCGAGCGAGGCCATCGCGAACAGCACCAGGGAGGCGCGCTTGCGCCGCAGCCGCCGGTATACGACGCGGTCCAGGCCGAGGGCCACGAGCCCCACCAGCGGCATCGCGACGAACAGCCCGGCGACCAGTTCCCAGCCGAAGGAGAACGGCCCGATGCGGGCGCTTTGCGGCAGCAGCGCAGTGACGGCGAAGGCGATGTACGCGCCGAGCGTGACGAGCGCGCCGTGCGAGAAGTTCGGGAACTTGAGCACGCCGTAGACCAGCGTGAGGCCGATCCCGCCGAGGCCGATGATGCCGCCCAGCATGACGCCCCAGACCGCGAGCGACAGCAGCAGTGTCCGGCTCACGTCGTGCGCCTCGCCGGCCCACCAGATGCCCGCGAGCACCAGCGCGAGCACGACGACCATCGCGGTGCGGCTGCGCAGCGCGGCCCGGATGCGCTCGCCCGGCCGCAGATCGCCGGGCCGGTCCGTCCCGGGGTGGGGGTCGGTGCCCGGGCGCCCGGTCGCCTCGCTCGTTTCGGTCATGCCCTACCCTCCCAGATACAGGCGCGCGACCTCCGGATCGTTGAGCAAGTCCCGGCCGCTGCCCTCGAAGCGGTTCTCGCCGCCCGCGAGCACGTAACCCCGGTGCGACATCGCCAGCGACCTGGTCGCGTTCTGCTCGACCATGAGGACCGCGATCCCGGTCTCGTGGATGCGGATGATGCGCTCGAAGATCTGGTCGACCATCCTGGGCGCGAGCCCGGCCGAGGGCTCGTCGAGCAGCACCAGCCGCGCATCGATCATCAGGGCACTGCCCATCGCCACCATCTGGCGTTCACCGCCGGACATCTTGCCGGCCATCTGCCGGCGCCGTTCCTTCAGCCGCGGGAACAGTTCAAAGACCCGCTCCTTGCGCGCCTCCACGTCGCCGCCGCGTACCGTGAAAGCGCCCATCTCGAGGTTTTCCTCCACCGTGAGGTCGGTGAACACATTGTCCACCTGCGGCACGTAACACATGCCGAGCGTCACGATGTCGTACGGCTCCGCGCGCGAGATGTCCCGGTCGCGAAAGCCGATCGTGCCCTGCCAGGGATGCAGCAAGCCGAACACCGCCTTCATCACCGTCGACTTGCCGGCGCCGTTCGGACCGACGATCGAGACGACCTCGCCCTCCTCCACCGATATGGAGACCTCGCTCAGGACCTCCATGTCCCCATAGCCGGACGTGATTCGGTCAACCTTCAGCAGCGGCATACTGACCACCCAGGTAGGCCTCCAGAACGCGCGGGTCCGAGCGCACTTCCGCGGGCGACCCCTCCATCAGCTGGCGGCCCTCGCTCATCACGATGACGGGATCGCACAGGCCCATGACCAGGTCCATGTCGTGCTCGATCAACAGGAAGGTGATGCCGCGTTCCCGCTGCAGGCGCTCGATGTTGTCGATGAGGCGTTGCATGAGCGTGCGGTTGACCCCCGCTCCGGGCTCGTCGAGCAGCACGAGCGTGGGATCGGTCATCAACGTGCGAGCGAGCTCGAGCAGCTTCTTCTGTCCGCCCGACATCCTGCCCGCGGGTTCGTGCGCCATGTGCGCCAGGTCAACGAACTCGAGTACCTCGAACGCCTTGTCGCGATTGCGCGCCTCTTCCGCGCGCACCGTGCCGGGGCGGAACCAGGCGTTCCAGATCCGCTCGCCCGCCTGCATGGAAGGAACGAGCATCAGATTCTCGAGCACAGTCATGCTGGCGTGCTCGCGCGGCGTCTGGAACGTGCGGGCGAGCCCGCGACGGAAGATCCGGTAAGGTGGCAGGTTGGTAATGTCGCTGCCGCGGAAATATACGCGCCCGGAGTCGGGCTGGATGAACCCGGTGACGATGTTGAACAGCGTGGTCTTGCCGGCACCGTTCGGGCCGATCAGCCCGGTGATGGTTCCGGGATGCACGTTCAGCGTGCAGCCGTCGACGGCACGCAGCCCGCCGAATTCCTTCCGCAGCTCGCGCACCGCGAGCAACGGCTCGTCGCGTCCTGGATCTGGCGCGGACACGGCCGGACCTCCCCGCGCACGCCGTTTCAGCAGTCGGGCCACCAATGGGGCTACGGTGGCCGGCGCGGGGCAGGCCCCCGCTGCGCCCGTGCGCATTGATCATCCTAGAAGCATCGGCGCCCGCCGAAAAGGGGCGTGCCCGTGACCGGCGGCACCGTGCAGCCGCGCAAGGCCGGTTCGCCCCGGCGACACGCGGATCTGCTCTCCTTGTGACCGGTGCCGCCCTGGGGCAGAATTCCGCGCCCTGCGGGGCCGGATGGTGTGCGCGGGACGGCCGATCGCCGCCGCCCGCCCGGCATTGCGACCCTGTGCGGCTTGGCCGTATGGTGAACACGGTGCCGTGCTGCGTGCCCTGCACGGCCGCCGCGGAACCGTGACGCGGCCGTGAATCGCGGAGCACAGGTTCCCCAGAGAGGTCGGGAGGAAAGCAGTGGAAGTCGAACGCGAGTCCATGGAATACGATGTCGTCATCGTCGGGGGCGGCCCTTCCGGCCTGTCGGCGGCGATTCGCCTGCGCCAGCTCGCCGAGGAGACGGGCACGGACATCAGCGTGGCCGTGCTGGAGAAGGGCTCCGAGGTCGGCGCGCACATCCTCTCGGGCGCGGTGCTGGAGCCGCGGGCACTCGATGAGCTGATCCCCGACTGGAAGGACAAGGGAGCACCGCTGAACGCACCCGTGACCGGCGAGAAATTCATGGTGCTGGGCAAGCAGCGCGCCGTGAGCGTGCCGGTTTCGCTGATGCCGCGCGAGATGCACAACGAGGGCAATTACATCGTCTCCCTCGGCAACGTCTGCCGCTGGCTCGCGGAACAGGCGGAAGCGCTTGGCGCCGAGATCTATCCCGGCTTCCCGGCCCAGGAGGCCCTGTTCCACGCGGACGGAAGCGTCAAGGGCGTGCGTACCGGTGACATGGGCATTGGCCGCGACTGGCAGCAGAAGGACTCGTTCGAGCCGGGCATCGAGCTGCACGCGAAATACACAATTTTCGCGGAAGGCTGCCGCGGTCACGTGAGCAAGCAGCTGATGGAGCGTTTCGGCCTGCGCGAGCACTGCGACACGCAGAGCTACGGAATCGGCTTCAAGGAGCTCTGGGAGGTGGACCCGGAGGAGCACCAGCAGGGCCTGGTCGTCCATACGGCCGGCTGGCCCGTGGACACGAAGACGTGGGGCGGCTCGTTCATCTACCACCTCGAGAACAACCAGGTCTACATCGGCTATGTCGTCGGCCTCGACTACCGCAATCCGCACCTGAGCCCGTTCCGCGAGTTCCAGCGATTCAAGACACACCCGGCGATTCGCAAGACCCTCGAAGGCGGCCGGCGCGTCTGCTATGGCGCGCGTGCCCTGAACGAGGGCGGTCTGCAGTCCGTGCCTCGGCTCGCATTCCCCGGCGGGGCGCTCATCGGTTGCGCCGCCGGTTTCCTCAACGTGCCCAAGATCAAGGGCACGCACACCGCGATGAAGACGGGGATGCTCGCCGCCGAGAGCATCTCGGAGGCGCTGGCCCGGGGCGACGAGGCCCCGGCGACCCTCGACTCGTACGAGCGGCGCTACCGTGAATCCTGGGTGTACGGCGAGCTCCACCGGGCCCGCAACTTCCGGCCCGCGGCCGCCCGCTGGGGCATGATCCTGGGGTCGCTCTACGCCGGTGTCGACCTGAAGATGTTCGGCGGTCGCCTGCCGTGGACCCTGCATCACAAGCACGCGGATCACGAATCACTGAGACCCGCGGACCAGATGCCGAAGATCGAATACCCGAAACCCGACGGCGTGGTGAGCTTCGATCTCAACTCGAGCGTGTACCTGACCAATACCTTCCACGAGGAAGACCAGCCGGTGCACCTCACGCTGAAGGACGCGTCGATCCCGGTGAGCTACAACCTCGCCTACTACGATGCGCCGGAGCAGCGGTACTGCCCGGCCGGCGTGTACGAGATCGTGCGCGACGACGACGGCAGCAACCCGCGCCTGCAGATCAATGCGCAGAACTGCATCCACTGCAAGACGTGCGACATCAAGGATCCGTCGCAGAACATCAACTGGATTGCGCCGGAGGGCGGCGGCGGCCCGAACTACCCGAACATGTAGCGGCCATCCGCGGAGCCGGGAGACCCCCGGACGCGCAATTGTTGACACGGGTCAACCACGGTGCCGCCGTAGCGATTAGTCTCACCGGATCGAGCCATCGGCCCACGGACGGGTCTGCTCGCGGCCGACGGCACCGCCATGACACGCCGATTCGATCGCGTAGAGTGCAGCTACTACCGCTGCTGCATCTCCGACGGATTCTTCGACGACTTCTACCGGGCGCTCCTGGCACGTTCCGCGGACGCCCGCCGGAAGTTCCGCAATACCGATTTCAAGCGTCAGAACACGCTGCTGCGCAGCGCCCTGCGCTCGCTCGTAGGCTATTCCCACGGAGACCGGAAAGGCCGGGCCGAGATCGACCGGCTCGCCCGCCGACATGCGCCGGACGGCTACGACGTGCGGCCCGGGCTCTACGATCCCTGGGTCGATGCCCTCGTGGCGACCGTCGAGCGCCATGATCCGTACGCCGACGAGGCCCTGTGTGCCGCGTGGCGCCGGGCCGTCGAACCCGGCATACGGCGGATGTGTGCCGGCTACCGGCTCTATGGACACGGATCGGATGACCATCCGCCCAGGCAGCGGTCCGCGCCTCGATAATCCGGGACAGCTTGCAGGGACGGCCACCCGCACGACCCTCGGGCAGACTTGCTGAAAATGGGCTCGCCTGCCCCCGGTCCGGGGAACCGATCGTGCCGGATGCGCGGCGGGACATCCGTGTCCCGCGTCGGCACGCTGCGCTAGGACTTCGGCTTCTCGTTCGCCGGATCGTACAGTGGCCGGTACCCCACCGCCTCGACGCGGATCGGGTACTGCTCGTGGAAGTATTCCATTGTCAGTTCCCGACCTTCCTCCGCGTAGGCGCGCGGGAGATAACCGAGCGCGATGTTCCTGCCGATTGACGGGCCGTAGGCGATGCTCGTGATGTACGAGCGACGGCCGACCTCATCGATGAGAACGTCGCCGGTATCCGGGTCCATGATGGGCCACTGCCCCACCGGGTAACGCGCCACGCCGTTCGCGTCCACGTTCTCGGTCATGGTCATCGTGCACAGGTAGGCCGGCTGGTGTTCGCGCTCACGCTGCGCGACGTAGGCGTCCTTGCCGTGGAAGTCCGCGGCCTTGACCTTGGGCCGCGCGAGACCGGCCTCGTACAGGTTGTACTCGGTGAGCAGGTCCGCGTTCTGCAGGCGCAGGCTCTTCTCCAGGCGACGGCTGTTGGCGTAGGTCTCGATGCCCACGGGCGTGACATCCTGGCCGTGCAGGGCGTCCCAGACCGCGAGGCCGTCGCCGTACGCGAAGTGCAGTTCCCAGCCCTGCTCGCCGACATACGAGATGCGAAACGCCGTGACGGGCGTGCCCTGGATGCTGATGTCGCGCACGGCGGCGAACGGGAAGTTCTCGACGGTGAGCGCATCCGGATCGTCGGCGACGGCCTGCAGCGTCGTGCGGGCATTGGGACCCCAGAGACCGATGCAGCCGTAGTCCTCCGTGCGATCCTCGATCGTGACGTTCCAGCCGCGATCCTCGGCCATGTGCCTCATCCACACGTAGTCGCGGTTGCCGGAATCGCCGCCATCGATGACCCGGTAACGGTCGTCGGCCATCCGCAGGACGGTGAGGTCGGCGCGGATGCCGCCCTCGTGGTCGAGGAAGTGCGTGTAGATGCCCTTGCCGATCGGCGTGTCGCCGCCGACCTTCGCCACGCAGACGTACTCCATGAGCGTCTCGGCATCGGCGCCGGAGACGTCGTAGATGGCGAAGTGCGACAGATTGACCATGCCGACGTTCTCGGACATCTCGAGGTGTTCGGCATTGGACACGCGCCAGAAGTGGCGGTTGTCCCACTCGGCCTTGCGCTCGGGCACGCGATCGCCGTACTTCTCGATCAGGTGCTCGTTGCTCGCGTAGCCATGCGCGCGTTCCCAGCCGGCCGCCTCCATGAAGTATCCCCCGAGCGCCTTCTCGCGCTCGTGGAACGGGCTATGGCGGATGTTGCGCGCAGCCGTGTACGGCTCGCGGTTGTGCACCGGCGGATTGTAGATCTTGAACGCCGTCTCGTAGCAGCGGTCCCGGATGTAGTCTTCCTTCTTCTGGAACGGGTAGTACCGGGAATAGTCGATTCCGTGGATGTCGATGTGAAAGCGACCGTCCGTCATCCAGTCGGCGAGGACCTTGCCCATGCCCGGGCCGTCCTTCACCCAGATCGATTCGCAGTACCACAGGCCACGCACGTCGGGTGACTCGCCGATCGACGGCCCGCCGTCGGTCGTGACCTGCAGCAGCCCGTTGAACGAGCGCTTCTCGTCCCAGCCCAGCTCGCCGAGGATGGGCGTGAGCTCCATGGCGCGCTCGAGCGGCTCCATGATCTGCTCCATCTCGAGATCGCGCTGCGAGGGCGACAGCCGCGCCTCCTCCTTCTCGAGGATGTCGCGCGGATGCACCATGCGCGGGTTCTTCTCCTCGTAGTAGCCCCACTCGATCTGGCCGCCCTCCGGGGTCTTCGGGTCGCCCGTGTCGCGCAGGTACGCAGAGTTGCCCTGGTCGCGCAGCAGCGGGTAGCCGATGTCCTTCCCGGTGCCGGCGAACTCGTCGTACGGTCCGAAGAACAGCAGCGGATGATCGACGGGCATGATGGGCAGGTCCTCGCCGGCCATCTCGGCGATCAGGCGACCCCACAGGCCGGCGCACACGACAACGTGCGGGGCCTCGATGTACCCGCGGTGCGTCTCGACGCCCCGGATGCGGCCGTTCTCGATGCGCAGTCCGGTCGCCGGCGTGTTGCCGAACGCCTGGAGCTTGCCGCTCTCCTCGGCCCTCTGCACGAGCTCCCCGGCCACGGTCTGCGAGCGCGGGACCACGAGGCCCGCGTCCGGGTCCCACATGGCGCCCTGGATCATGTCCTCCTCGAGCAGCGGGAACTTCTCCTTCGCCTCCTTCGCGCTGACCAGGCTGACGTTGGTCCCGAACGCCTTGCCCGAGCCGACCTTGCGCTTGAGTTCCTCCATGCGCTCGTCATCGCCGACGCGCGCGACCTCCAGGCCGCCGACACGGGCGTAATGACCGAGCTTCTCGAAGAAGTCGACGCTGTACATCGTCGTGTAGCACGTCAGGTGATCGTGCGCGGTCATGTAGCAGAAGTCGGAGGCGTGCGCGGTGGATCCGATATCCGTGGGAATGGAGGACTTGTCGATGCCGACGATGTTGCTCCATCCCCGCTCGATCAGGTGATGGACCACCGAGGCCCCCACGATCCCGCCTTGTCCGATGACCACGACGTCCGCGGTCTTGGGGAAGTTCGCCATTGCTTGCGTCTCCGGCTGAATGGATGTCATGCCGTTTGTCAGCGGTACCGCACCGTGAATTCCCGCGCCGGGCGGGAATCGCCTGTCGTGCCGGGGCACGCGCGCCTGCTCCGGGGCGCGTCCGCGCCATGCCCCGAAGCCGGCCGCAGCCGGGCATCCGCGCAGCACTCTGCCCAACCGTCGAAGATACTCGGTGAATCGATCCCGATAAGTGACTGCTGCGACACCGACATTCGCTCGGACGACACGCGGCGGCCGCCACACCCTGGCACCGCGTTTCCGGCGGGGGGTCGACGGGGCCGGCGAAGCCGGCTCAGGTCTGCTGGATCCGCTCGCGGACGCGCTGGAAGTAGTCGTCCTGCAGCGCCAGCGACGCGCCGCGGCGATCCCCGAGGCGGGACAGAAGCAGGCGCAGGCGCGCACTCGCGGTCGCCCGCTCCTCGTCGGTACGCGCGACCCTCAGCAACTCCTCGGCATCGCGAACCCGGCGGCGCAGGATGACGTCCTCGGGGATGTAGCCGGCGTTCTTCAGCACGCGGTGGGCCGCGCGCAAATCGGGCGGCACCATGGCGTCATCATCGAGGGACAACGGCTTCCCGCGGTTCGCCAGGCCGTCGAGATCACCGCGGTCGCGCGCCTCGGCGATGCGTTCCTCGGCAAGGCGGTCGAGCAGCCACATCACCTGTGTCCCTATTTCGTCCAGTGCCGGCGCTCGTCGCTCCGGGCCGCCGCCCGCGGGCGCCCGGCGTTCTCCGCCAGGCGCACGGGATCGAGAATGGTCACGTGCCGCCGGTTCACGGACACGATACCTTCCTCGTGCAGCCGCGACATGAGGCGACTGACGGTCTCGAGTGCCAGGCCCAGGTAATTGGCGATGTCCTCGCGCGACATCGACAGCAAGAGCTCGTCGCCGGGGTACCCGGCCAACTCCAGGCGCTCGGAGAGACTCTGCAGGAACAGCGCGAGCCGCTCCCGGGCGGTACGCCGCCCGAGGGCAACGAGGTGATGATGATCCTGCACCATCTCGCGGCTGATGATCCGGTGCAGCTGGCGCTGCAGCGCGGGAATGCGTCCGGCGATCTCCTGCAGCCGATCGAAGGGAACGGCGCACACGCTGGTACGCTCGAGCGCGATCGCGTCGCAATGGTGCTGGTCGTCGCTGATGGCGTCGAGGCCCACGAGCTCCCCGGGGATGTGGAACCCGATGATCTGTTCCTCACCCTCGGACGAGGGCTGGGCGGTGCGGATGCAACCGCTGCGAATGACGTAGAGCGATTCGAAGGAATCGCCGTTGCGGAACAGGGCCTCGCCCCGGTCCAGCGGGACGCGCGCCCGCACGACGGCGTCGAGGTCCACGAGCTCCTTGCGAGCGATGCCCGCCGGCAGGCACAGCGCGCGCAGGGAGCACTCGCCACACGAACGGCGCAACCGCCGGAGGTCCACCACGCGCTTGTCCGGTTCGGCAGTCATGCGGTGTCCCTGTCCATTCCATTGCCGGGGCGCCTCGATGAATCCAGGGCGTCCCCGGCGTGTAAGCGGCACGGTTCGACCGGCACCCGGCCAACCGCCGGATTATGCGGTCTCATTACGCCATAGTCGCGGATTCGTGGCAAAAAGCCGCACGCGGCCCGACTACGCCGGCCGCAGCCGGCCCATGGAGAGCCGCAGCCGTCGGGTCGCGGCCGGCAGGCGATCCGCCTCGTGGCCGATCGCGAGCGCGGTGCGCCCCTCCAGCCAGCGGGTGAGCCGCTGCGCCACGCATCGCGCGGTCTCTCCGTCGAGCCCCGTGAGAGGCTCATCGAGCACGATGACCCCCGCCTGTGACAGGACGACGCGCGCCAGCGCCAGGCGCCGCGCCTGGCCGCCCGACAGGCGCACACCGCCTTCACCCACCCAGGTATCGGAGCCGTCGGGCAATGACCGAACGAACGCATCGAGGCCGGCGACGTACAGGGCATGCCACAGCATGCCCGGGTCGGCCTCGGGGCGCGCGAGCCGCAGGTTGGCCGCGATCGTGTCGGCAAAGAGGTCAGTGTACTGGGTCAGGCACGCCATGCGCGCGCCGAGGACCGCGCGCGGCAGGTCCGCTACCGGGACGCCGCCAAGGCGCACCGTGCCGGTTTCCGGCTCGATGAGGTGACACGCGAGGTCCGCGAGCGTCGACTTGCCGGCCCCCGAAGGACCCACGAGCGACACTGTCTCGCCGGGCGCGATCTCGAGCGACACGTCGCGGATCGCGGGATCCGCGGCCGGCGCGTAGCGCACGGTCACGTGCTCGAAGACGAGCGCGTCGTCGCGGGGGAATGCAGCCGCGGTCTCCGGCTCGGCCACCACGGGCTCCAGCTCGACCTGGGCATTCAGTCGCGCCGCCGAGGCCCGCGTGCGCCCGAGCATCACGAACGCACCCGGCGCCGTCGCCGCGGCCTCGGCGAGCCCCAGGACGGCCAGTGGCAGCAGCACCATGACCGGCCCGTGAATGCCCGCGTCGCGGACCAGGATGACACCGAGCCCGAGGGCAGCGACGGTCGCGAAATGCACCGCGGCGGCTGCACCGGATTCGACGGCGGCCGTGCGCCGGGCGAGGCGCGCCTGACAGGCCGCGTGCCGGTCCGCGAGCGTGTCGAGCGTCTCGCGCTGCGCCGCCCAGGCACCGTAGGCGCGGAACTCGGCGAGCCCGCGAAGCAGGTCCAGCACGCGCTCGCGCAACCGCGCCTCGTCGTGCACCACCCGCGTCCCGAGCCGGGCGCCGGAGACCAGGCCCACGGCCAGCGCAATGACGCCACCAGCGACGATCGCGCCGGCGGTGGCCACGGCCACCGCCGGCGCGAAGCAGGCCTGGAGGCCGATCACGGCGGCGACCGCGAGTGCGACGGCCGCGGGCGGCGCGAGCGCACGCAGGTAAAGATTGTCGAGCGCGTCGATATCGGCCGTGAGCCGATTGAGGACCTCCGCCGGGCGCAGGCGCGCGAGCGCCGCCGGGTCGAGGCGCGCAAGCCGTGCGAACACGCTCGTGCGCAAGTCCGCCAGCAGGCGCAGGACGGTGTCGTGGTTGTACACGCGTTCGCCGTAGCGCGCAGCGGTCCGCAGAATGGCGAAGGCACGAATCCCGGCCCCGGGCACGAACACGCCCAGACTGACGGCCGCACCGGCCGCGATCATGAGCCCGGCCAGGGCCGTCGCGGTGATGAACCAGCCCGCGAGCGCGAGCAGGCCGACCGCGGCCAGCGTCGTGAGCAGCATGAGCCCGATGCCGGGCAACAGCCGGCGCCGGCACCCCGCGAGCACCCGGATCCAGGGCCACAGCTCACGCACCGGCGGGCTCCTCGACCAGTCGACCGTGCCCGATGACGAGCACCCGATCGGCCAGTGCGCGGACGCGCGCATGGTGCGTGGCGATGAGCAGGGTCCGTCCGCTGGCGGCCAGGCGGTCCAGGGCCGCGAGTACGCGGTCCTCGGACGCGCCGTCGAGGCTCGCCGTGGGCTCGTCCAGCAGCAGGACCCGCGCATCGGACAGAAACACCCGGGCGAGGGCCACCCGCCGCGCCTGGCCGCCCGACAGGCCATACCCGCGTTCGCCGACCGGCGTGTCGAGGCCGGCCGGCAACCGCGGGAGGAAGTCGCCGGCACCGGCGGCCTCGGCCGCCGCCCGCACCTCCTCGTCGCTCGCGCCCGGTCGTGCCAGGCGGATGTTGTCGGCGATCGTCGCCTGCAGCAGAAATGTGCGCTGGCCCATCCAGGCCACGTCGCCCGGGATCCCCGCCGGCCGTCCCTCGAGCTCGACCCGGCCCGCCGCCGGCGCCATGAAACCGGCGACGACCTGCAGCAGCGTGGTCTTGCCACAGCCGGACGGGCCCGTGACTGCGACCCGGCTGCCGACCGCGATGTCCAGGTCGATCCCGCGCAACACCGGGGTCCCGTCCGGGTAAGCCGCGTCGACGCCCGCCAGCCGGAGCGCGCGCGGACGGCTCGATCCCGGCGGCGCATCCGGCCACGCGGCCGCGGGCGCGCCGAGGATCTCCAGCAGATCCGCGGCCGCTGCCCGCGCCGAGGCGCGGTCGTGGAAGTGCTGCGCCAGGCTGCGCAGGGGCTGGAAGAACTCCGGGGCGAGCAGAAGCACGAACAGGCCCGAGAAAAGCGTGAGCCGCGGTGCGGGGCCGAAGTCCAGGTAGCCGAGCAGCCCGAAGCCCACGTAAATGGCCACGACCGCGATCGCCACCGAGGAAAAGAACTCGAGCACGGCCGACGACAGGAACGCGACCCGCAACGTGCGCATCGAGCGCTGGCGATAGGCGTCGGCGGCGGCCGCGACTTCGTCGACGGCGCGCGGCGCGGCGCCGAACAGCCGCAGGGTGGACAGGCCGCGAACGCGATCGAGGAAGTGCCCCGACAGCCGACGCACGATCTCGAACTGGCGCCGATTGAGCTGCTCGGCACCCATGCCGACCAGGGCCATGAACAGCGGGATCAGCGGTGCCGACGCGAGCAGCAGCAGGGCGGCCAGCCAGTCCTGGGTGGACACGGCGGCCAGCACCAGCAGCGGCACGAGGACCGCCAGCGCGACCTGCGGCAGGAAACGGGCGAAGTAACCATCGAGCGCATCGACCTGCTCGACCACGCGGGTCGCGATCGCACCACTGTGGTGGCCCGCAACGAATCCCGGGCCGAGACGACCGAGACGGTCGACCAGGTCGGCCCGCACTCGCCTGCGCACACGCGCCGCGGCGCCAATGCCGGCCGCCTGGCGCCCCCAGTCGGCAACGGCGCGCAGCGCGACCGCCGCGACCAGCATCGAGAATGCGCCGGCCAGGTGCGCGAGCGGCGCGTGGTCGATGAGCGTGACATGCACGACGTGCGCGATGAGACCGGCCTGCGCAATGACCGCGAGCCCCGCCACGACCCCGAGGCCCACGGACAGCGCGAGCCATGCGCGCACCTCGCGGCCGCGGGCCCGGAGCCATGGCCCCGGGGACCGGCCGCGCACGGAACCGCTCCCGGCTCGGCGGTCAGTGCCCGTAGCCGCCCTCGACCCGCGCCTTGCCGCGGAATACCCAGTACGTCCAGGCCGTGTAGGCGAGCACGATCGGGATCACGAACAGTACGCCCAGCAGCAGAAACAGCTGCGAGCCGGGCGCCGAGGCGGCATCCCAGATGGTGTAGTCGGGCGGCACGACGTACGGCCACTTGCTGACGAGCAGGCCCAGGTAGGTGAACACGAACATCGCCATGGTCGCGACGAACGGCACGCCCTCGCGCCGGCGGCGCACCGCCCGCCAGACGATCCACGCCGACAGCAGCGCCAGCACGGGCAGGACCCAGATGATCTCCAGCGTGCCGAACCAGCGCGCACGCACGTAGGCGTCGGTGAGTGGCGTCCAGACACTGATGACGGCGAACACGCCGAGCACGGCGACGAGCAGCCGCGGCGTGAGGCGATACGCCCATTCCTGCGTCTCGCCGTCGGTCTTCATGATCAGCCAGGTCGTTCCCAGCAGGGCGTATCCGGCCACCAGACCGAGGCCGGTGACGACCGTGAACGGCGTGAGCCAGTCGAGTGGGCCGCCGACGTACCGGAAGTTGGCCGTGGCGAAACCCTGGATGTAGGTGCCGACGACCGCACCCTGGGCAAACGCCGCCACCATGGATCCGCCAGCGAAGGCGATGCTCCAGAGATGCTTGCTGCGCCGACCCGCCTTGAAGCGGAACTCGAAAGCCACCCCGCGGAAGATCAGGCCGGCCAGCAGCAGGAACACGCCGATGTAGAGTGCCGGCAGGAATACCGAGTACACCAGCGGGAACGCGCCGAGCAGGCCGGCACCGCCGAGCACGAGCCAGGTCTCGTTGCCATCCCACACGGGCGCCACGGAGTTCATCATGAGGTCCCGAGAACGCTCGCCGGGCGCGAACGGGAAGAGAATGCCCACGCCCAGGTCGAATCCGTCCATGAGGACGTACATGATGACGCCGAACGCGATCACGACGGCCCAGATGACGGTGAGATCGATCAGTTGCATGACGGCCTGCCTCGTGTGCGTTTGCTTCGGGGGATTCCCGCCACCGTTCCGCCGCGCGCGGGTCAGCCGGCGGGGCCGGCCTCCAGCGGCGTGTGCGCCGCCGACATCGGCCGGCTGGCACGCTCGACGTCCGGATGCCACGCATCCTGGGGCTCGTCCATGCCGGTGCGCACGATGCGCGTGAGGTAGTACACACCGGCGACGAAGATCACGGCGTACACCAGGACGAACCCGATCAGGCTGAACAGTGCCATGCCCCCGGTCAGCGACGGCGTGAGTGCCTGCGCCTGCGTCATGATCCCGTACACCAGCCACGGCGCCCGGCCGATCTCGGTGACGAACCACCCGGCGAGCACCGCGACGAACGGCGCCGGGATCATCCACGTCAGGCCGCGCAGGAATGCGCGCGACTCGTACAGGCGACCGCGTGCGCGCAGCCACAGTCCCCCGAGCGCGAAGGCGAGCATCAGGAATCCGAGGCCGACCATGACGCGGAACGACCAGAACACCGGCCACACGGGTGGCTGCCGGTCCGGCGGCGCCTCATCGAGGCCCGGGACCACGCCGTCGGGATCGTGGCGCAGGATCAGGCTTGCCCCACCCGGCACGCCGATCTCCGCGTAGTTCCGCTGCGTGTCCTTGTCCGGCCAGGCGAACAGCAGCAGCGGCGCGTGCGCCTGCGTCTGCCAGTTCGCTTCCATGGCGGCAACCTTGGTGGGCTGGTGCTCGAGCGTGTTCAGCCCGTGCATGTCGCCGACCACGAGCTGCGCCGGGACCAGGAAGGCCAGCAGCCACATGCACATCGACAGCGCCTTGCGGTTCGCCTCGACGTGGCGCCCCCGGCGCAGGTACCAGGCGCTGACGCCGGCGACCACGAACCCGCCGGTGAGGAACGAGGCGAACGCCATGTGCGCGAAGCGGTACGGAAACGATGCAGTGAAGATCGCATCGCTCCAGGAGGTCACGTGGAAAATGCCGTCGCGCAGATCGACACCGGCCGGCGTCTGCATCCAGCTGTTGGCCGCGAGGATCCAGAAGGTGGAGATGAAAGTGCCCAGGGCCACCATGATGGCCGCGAACAGGTGCACGCCACGCGGCACCTTGTCACGCCCGAACAGCAGCACGCCCAGGAAGGCCGCCTCGAGAAAGAAGGCCGTCACGACCTCGTAGCTGAGCATGGGCCCGAGGAAATTGGCCGCGGCGTAGGCGAAATTGCTCCAGTTCGTGCCGAACTGGAACGACATGACGATGCCCGAGACAACCCCCATGCCGAAGACCACGGCGAAGATGCGGGTCCAGAAGCGCGCGAGCTGCTCCCAGGCCGGGTTTCCGGTCCTGAGCAGCAACCCCTCGAGCAGGGCGATGTACGACGCGAGCCCGATCGTGAACACCGGGAAGATCGCGTGGAACGAAACCACGAAGGCGAACTGGATACGGGACAGGAGCAGTGGGTCGAGATCCATCACGGACCCTCCGAATCAGGCGCGGGGCCGGCGCCCGCCGGCCGCATCCAGGACCACCACGGCACCGGCTGCCGGAACATCGTGCCGATGCAATACATTAGAGAACAGTAAAGTACAAGCGTCAACCATGCGGATGACCCGATCGATCCATCGCGGCGCCGCCGCGTCGACCCCGCGGGCCCGGGCATGCGCCAGGGGGGGGAGGCGTCCGACCCATCGGTACCGTGACGCGCGCGGCGCGAACCACGGGCCTTGCGCGATCGGTTCAAGTGGCCGCCGTGGTCCCCGCGCCGCAGGCACATGGTGCCCGGGCGAAGGCCTGGTCTCCTGTCTCGCAGATTCATTCGATTGCTCGCCGGGTCCTGCAGCGCCTGGCGGCGTTGCGCCTCCTCGCAACCGGGCACGCCATTGCTCGTCGGCACGCCTTGCCAGGCACTGCAATCCCTCGCCGGGAAACTACGAGGAACGTGCGAGACCGGACACTAGCCGAGCAGGCGGCGCAGCAGGTGAATGACGAGACTCAGGCCCGCCGACACGAGGAGCATCGAGGTGATGGGGATGTACACGTGCGTGCTGCCCCACTCGAACCGGACATCGCCGGGCAGGCGCCCGAACCAGTCGAACGCACCGGTCATGGCCAGAATCCCGGCGGCGACCAGCGCCAGTCCCGCCACCACGAGCACGATCCCTGCGGATGCCGCGTTCATGCGCTGCACTCCTCGCGCCGCTGCCCCGGGATCGGCGCACGGCCGGAAATCCGCAGGCCCGGGCGGCGCGGCCGCACGTCTCGCGGCCGGACGAGGCCGCAAAAAGCCCGGCGCGGCGGCGCTCGGTCCGCCGCGCCGCGAGGGGAATCGATCCGGGTCCCGGGGTCGCGGGCGCCCCGCGGGGGTGTCGCCCCTACCCTGCCTTTTCGAGCTCCGAGTCGAGCTGCGGCAAGGCCTCGAACAGGTCCGCCACGAGGCCGTAGTCTGCGGCTTCGAAGATCGGGGCCTCGGGATCCTTGTTGATCGCGACGATGATCTTCGATTCCTTCATGCCGGCCATGTGCTGGATCGCGCCCGAGATACCCACCGCGATGTACAGGTCCGGTGCCACGACCTTGCCGGTCTGGCCGACCTGGTAGTCGTTCGGCACGTAGCCGGCATCGACAGCGGCACGACTGGCGCCGACGGCGGCGCCGAGTCGGTCGGCGAGCTGCTCGATGATCTTGAAGTTCTCCGCCGAGCCGACGCCGCGGCCGCCGGACACCACGATGCGCGCCGTGGTGAGCTCCGGGCCCTCGGAGCCGCTGAGCTCCTGCCCGACGAAGCTCGACAGGCCCGCGTCGCCGCCGGCGTCGATCGATTCGACGCTGCCCGATCCACCCTCGGCGGCAACCGGCTCGAACGACGTCACCCGGACCGTGATGAGCTTCTTCGCATCGCCCGACTGCACGGTCGCCATCGCGTTCCCGGCGTAGATCGGGCGGACGAAGGTGTCGGCCGACACGACCGCGCTGATGTCCGAGATCTGCTGCACGTCGAGCGCGGCAGCGACCCGCGGCATGATGTTCTTGCCATTGGCGGTGGCAGCCGCGAGGACGTAGTCGTAGTCGGCGGCGAGCTTCTCGATCACCGGTGCCACGTTCTCGGCGACCTGCTGCTCGAGGTGCGGCCCATCGGCATGCAGGACCTTGCGCACACCCGGCACCTTCGCGGCGGCCTCCGCCACGGCCGAGCTGCCGTGCCCCGTCACCAGCACGTCAATCTCGTCGCCGAGCTGCTGCGCGCAGGCAATGGCCGACAATGCCCCGGACTTGAGCTCGCTGTTGTCGTGTTCCGCGTAGACCAGGATACTCATCAGATCACCTTCGCCTCGTTCTTGAGCTTGTCGACCAGCTCGGCGACGCTCGACACCTTGACGCCGGCCTTGCGCGCCGGCGGTTCCTCGACCTTGACCTGCTTCAGGCGCGGCGTCGTGTCGACGCCCAGCTCCTCGGTCGTCGCCGACTCGATCGGTTTCTTCTTGGCCTTCATGATGTTCGGCAGCTTGGGATAGCGCGGCTCGTTGAGGCGCAGGTCCACGGTCACGACCGCGGGCAGCGGCAGCCGCAGCTTCTCGAGCCCGCCGTCGATCTCGCGCGTGACCGTGATCTCGCCCTCGCCCGTCTCGAGCCTCGAGACGAACGTGCCCTGCGCGCAGCCGCGCATCGCCGAGAGCATCTGGCCGGTCTGGTTCGAGTCGTCGTCGATCGCCTGCTTGCCCAGCAGCACGAGGTCCGGCTGCTCACGCTCGCAGAGCGCGTTCAGGATCTTCGCCACGGCAAGCGGCTCCACGCCCTCTTCCGCATCGACGTGCATCGCGCGGTCGACGCCCATGGCCAGCGCGGTGCGCAGTTGCTCCTGCGCCTGGGTGGGGCCGATGGTGACCGCGAGCACCTCGGTCGCGATGCCGGCCTCCTTGAGGCGTACCGCCTGCTCGACCGCGATCTCGTCGAACGGGTTCATCGACATCTTGATGTTGTTCGTCTCGACGCCGGTGCCATCGCTCTTGACGCGCACCTTCACATAGGCATCGACGACCCGCTTCACTGGAACCAGTATTTTCATCTCTCACCTGCACGTTCAGTCGAAATTCTGCAGCGCGACCCGCGCACCGTCGCCGCGCATCCACAAGGGAGGACGGTCGCCCGCACGCGGATCCGCGGTCGTGGGTCGCCAACGCACGCGCACGCCCCTGCGCCGGATCGTGCGACGACCCGGGCAGGACCCCGGCGGGAAGGTCTCGCACGGCCGCTTCGCATCGAGCGTCGTACCGATCTCCACGGCATCCGGCCCGACGACCCCGGCGCCATGCTGCGACCGAGGGCGTGAGCATACCCGCCCGCGGTGCGGCGGCCAACCGGCCCGCCGCCAGCGCACCGGCGTCATCCCGGGCCGGAAGTCCCGGCATGCGTGTCGGAACCGCGTCGCCGGGCGACGGCCGGCAGGGGGTTCCCGCACGGCGCGTTGCAGGCCGAAGGCCGAGCCAGGGCGAACCGCTCGGGCGTGGGCAGTCTATCGAGCGCCCCGGTCACCCGGCGGCCGGATTGCGACGAGCGGTTTCAAAAATGCGTCACGCGCGTGTGCGCGCCGCGTACCGCCCGCGCCGCCGGGCGGCGCGCGGCGCATTTCATCTGTACAATGCGCGCGCCGCCGGCGAGGCGGCAGGCTCCATCCAAAGCGGGATTCCCGGCATGGGCGAGAAGGACATAGACGGGCGCAGCCTGGCGCGCGAGATCGTCGGCCAGGTCGCGGAGGACGTCGGGCGGCTGCGGGCGGCCGGCTGGTATCCGAAGCTGGTATCGATCAGCATCGGCGAGAATCCCGCGGCCGAGTTCTACGTCCGCAACCAGCGACGCACCAGCGAACGCGCGGGCATCGCGTTCGAGGAAAGGCACTTCTCCGACGACATCACCGCCGAAGAGATACACGCCGCGATCTGGGCCCTCAACGCCGACCCGCGAGTCACCGGCATCATCCTGCAGCGCCCCATCCCGTCGCACCTGTCCATAAAGCAGATCCAGGCCGCAATCGATCCGCTGAAGGACGTCGAGGGCATGCATCCGGCCTCGATCGGCAACATCGTCTACCGCGAGCTCGACCTCGCGCCGTGCACCGCCATGGCCTCGGTCGAGCTGCTGCACCGGACGGGCATCCCGATCGAGGGCGCCGAGGCGACGGTGATCGGCCATTCGGAGATCGTCGGCAAGCCGATCGCGTTCCTGCTGATGGCCGAGGGCGCGACCGTGACGGTGTGCCACCACATGACCCGCGACGTCGCGGCCCATTCGCGCCGGGCCGACGTGGTATTCGTGGCCGTCGGCAAGCCGAACCTGCTCAACGGCGACATGATCAAGCCGGGTGCCGTCGTCATCGACATCGGCATCAACCAGGTCCGCGGCGGCGACGGCAAGGATCACATCGCCGGCGACTGCAACTACGAGTCCTGCGCCGAGGTGGCGGGCTGGATCACCCCCGTGCCCGGCGGTGTCGGCCCCGTGACCGTGTCCATCCTCATGCGCAACGCGGTGGTCGCCGCGCACCGCCTCAAGGACCACTACGAGGCCCAGCTCCGCCGGCGCCTGTAGACGCCCACGACACCGCGGGCCGTGACGCCTGCAGCAATCTGCGTGTCGCCAGCGGGGCAGATCGGCCCCCGCGTCGGCACCATACTCTCCGATTCGGCGCGCACCAGCCAGACGCGGGGAGAGCGAGGATCATGAGCGAGAGACGAGGCAGGAGCGGCGGCGGCCGCGCCGCGCGGCAGGCGGCCCGGGCCGGCGCCAGCTCGGCGAGTGCGGCCCCGTACATCACGCGCCAGGTACCCTGCTACGAGATCCTCACGCAGGAAGGCCTGGAGACGATCGAGCACAACGCCGAGACCGTGCTCGAGGAAACCGGCATCGAGTTCCGCGACGACGCCGAGGCGCTGAAGCTCTGGAAGGACGCGGGCGCCGATATCGACGGCGAGCGCGTCCGCATCCCGCGCGGGCTCGCCCGCAAGCTCATCCAGGACAACGCCCCCGCCGAGTTCACCCAGCACGCGCGCAACAGCGAGCGGAGCGTCCGGATCGGCGGACCCAACACGGTGTTCGTGCCCGCCTACGGCAGCCCGTTCGTGCGCGACCTCGACCGGGGCCGGCGCTACGCGACGCTCGAGGACTTCCAGAACTTCGTCAAGCTGGCCTACGTGACGCGCTCGCTGCACCACTCGGGGGGCACGATCTGCGAGCCCGTCGACCTGCCGGTGAACAAGCGCCACCTCGACATGGTGTACAGCCACCTGAAGTACAGCGACAAGTGCTTCATGGGCTCGGTGACGCACCCCGAGCGCGCGCAGGACACGGTCGAGCTGGCGAAGATCGTGTTCGGCGAGGAATTCGTCGCGAACAACTGCGTGATCACGAGCCTGATCAACGCCAACTCGCCGATGGTGTTCGACGAAACGATGCTGGCAGCAGCCAAGGTGTATGCGAGCAACAACCAGGCGTGCATCATCGCGCCGTTCATCCTCGCGGGCGCGATGTCGCCGGTCACGGTGGCGGCCACGCTGACGCAGATCCTCGCCGAGGCGATGGCGGGCATGGCGTTCACCCAGCTCGTGCGCCCGGGCGCGCCGGTGATCTTCGGCACGTTCGCGAGCTCCATGTCGATGCAATCGGGCGCACCGACCTTCGGCACCCCCGAGCCCTCGCTGGTGCTCTACGGCGCGGCCCACCTCGCCCGCCGGCTCGGTGTGCCGTTTCGCTCGGGCGGCGGGCTGACGGCGTCCAAGATCCCCGACGCCCAGGCGGCCACCGAGGCAACCAACACGCTCCTGGCGACGGGCCTGGCCGGCGTGAACTTCGTCCTCCATGCCGCGGGGTGGCTCGAGGGTGGCCTGGCGATGGGCTACGAGAAGTTCATGCTCGACGCGGACCAGCTCGGCATGATCCAGACGTTCCTGGGCGGCGTCGACCTGTCCGAGAACGGCCAGGCCATGGATGCGATCCGCGAGGTCGGGCCGGGGCACCATTTCCTGGGCGCCGCGCACACGCAGGCGAACTTCGAGACCGCGTTCTACCGGTCGTCCATCGCCGACAACAACAGCTTCGAGCAGTGGGATGCCGACGGCGGTCTGGACGCGGCCCAGCGGGCGAACAAGCTCTGGAAGAAGAAGCTGGCGGAATACGAGGCGCCCCCGCTCGATCCCGCGATCGACGAGGCGCTGCTGGACTACATCAACCGCAAGAAGGCGGCGTCTCCGGACTCCAACATCTAGTGTCCCGCAAGTTCCTTCGCATTCTCGCCGGGTCTTGCGGGCCCTGGCGGCGTTGCGCCTCCTCGCAATAGAGCGCGCCATTACTCGTCGGCACGCCTTGCCAGGGTCCGCAATCCCTCGCCGCGAATCCGCGAAGAACTTGCGAGACAGGACACTAGCAGCCCGTCGGACTCGGGGCATCGTAGCGAGGCGGGTGGGAATCGAGGCCGGATTTTCGATCATTCGAGGAAGATGGTGGTCACTATTTGACGGCGGGATCGGAAACATGGACCGATTCCCACGTGCCGCAGTCGATGAGCCCGAGTCCGACAGGCTGCCAGGGAAGGTCCGATTCGCGGGCATCCGGAGCGCCGCCACCCAGGGGCCACGGAAATGCGACTTCCACGGTCCGGGTGGCCGGGGACCACGGCGGGTGCTACGGCCCGCGTTTCCCGCGCGGGCTCGCGGGGACGACTCGAACGGCTCCGATGGTTCGCCAGCGAGGATCCCCGGATGACGACAGGACCATCCGGTGCCGATGGGCCGTGACTGGGGGGAGCGCCGCCGACGTTCCCGTATTTCGTCACCGCCTCTCCGGGCCCCGGAGTTTCACGGGCCCGCGAGCGGGCGACCTCGCGCCGTCGCGGTGACGCGGCCCTCGAAAAACACCTCGTGCCCATCCCCACCGCGACCGACCACGTCCTGGCGCTCCAGCTCGATCTCGACCTCGGTGGCGCCCGCGGCCTCCGCGTGCGTGCGCGCCAGCCGTTCCGCCTCCAGCGCTGCCCAGTCGCGCGCGGCGTCGAGCGTGGCAAACGTGGACACGCCGTGCGAGGTGTGCACCCGGTAGCGGTCGTCCGCGAGCGGCGTGATCGTGGCCGTGACGCGCTGCACGACCCCCGCGACGACAGCGCCGACGGCATTCGCGACGTCCCCGTGCGGCGGCAGGATCAGCCGCGTGCCGAGACGCCGCGCGATGCCCTCGCCGTACGTCGGCGAAGGCGCACCGATCGCGACCAGCGGCCAGTTGAGCTGCAGCCCCGCGCGCACGGCCGGAAACACCGGCCGGGCCCCGATCGCCGCATCGATGAGCGGCGCGGCACCGGCGCCGGGAATACCGTCGGGCGCGATCTCCGTGTCGGCGAGCGCCGCCAGGAACGTGTGTCGCGCGGCGCTCTCGGTCACGGCGTCCATGACGCGTCCGGCGAAGGTCGCCGCGTCGCCGAGATGGCGACCCCAGAGGTTCCAGGCGCGGCGGATGAGCATGGTGGCCCCGAGCGTCGAGGCCTCGCGCACCCAGTCGCGGTGGTGCTCCAGGATGTGCGCCGCGTCCGTGGGCGTGAAGCCGGCAATCCCGACGATTCCCTGCTCCACCAGCCGATCGAGGGCGCGCTGCCGGGTATGCCCGGCGAACAGGCTCACCAGGTCGACGGGACCGTCCGCGAGCCGGTCCCACAGTTCGCGCTGCGAGTGCGTGAGTGCCTCGGCGCCGCCGTGCGGTGCCCGGCGCCGCAGCACGAAGCGCCCGGCATGCTCACGTTGCACGGGCTCGTCGACCTGCCGCCGCAATACCCCCAGCACCGCCGGATAGCGCGCGGCGAGCTGCGCCAGCGGCACCAGCCGCCGGGGCCCGACCACGAACGGCGGGGTGAAATGGAGGCTCACCTCGCTGTCACCGCCGAGGCCGCAGGTGTGCACGTCGACGGCGTCGACGCGCGTTCGCCAGCCGGCCACGACGGCACCTTCCCGGTGGCGCCGTGGCTCCCCCGCGCGCAGCACGCCGATGTCCGTGGTGGTGCCGCCCATGTCCAGCACCACCGCGTCCGGCTCGCCCGCGAGGTGCCGCGCGCCGACGAGGCTCGCCGCCGGCCCGGACAGGATTGTCTCCACGGGCGCCCGGAGCGCGAACTCCGCGCTCACCAGAGAGCCGTCGCCGCGCACGACCATGAGGGGCGCGGCGATGTCGTGTCGCGCCAGCAGGCCGCGAACGGCATCGATCAGCTCGGCCAGGAGAGGAATCAGGCGCGCGTTGAGCACGGCCGTGACCGCGCGGCGCGGCGCATCGAGCGCCCCGGAGAGCTGGTGACCACAGGATACGGGGTGTTCGCCCAGCTCGGCGACGAGGTGCTGCAGCCGGCGCTCGTGCGCCGGATTCCGCACTGCGAAGTGCCCCGATACGGCGAAGGCCGACACGTGGGGGCCGTGCTTCGCAATCGCCGCGCGCGCCGCCTCGATGTCCAGCGGGGCGAGCTCGCTGCCGCTGCCATCGTGGCCGCCGCCGATGAACGCGACGGCATCGCGGGAGATCACGCGCCCCAGCCCACCGCGCGCAAGAGCTTCCGGCCCCTGGCCGACGAGCAGCAATGCCACCGGTTGCCCCTGGCCCTCGACCACGGCATTCGTGGCCAGCGTCGTCGACAGCGAGACGAGACCGATCCGGCAACCGTTGTCCGCGAGCACGGCGTCCACCGCCTCGCCGATCCCGCGCGCGAGATCGTCGTGCGTCGTGAGCGCCTTCGCGCTCGCGCGGACGTCGCGCTCTCCGTCGAGCAGGACGGCGTCCGTGTACGTGCCACCAGTGTCGATCCCGAGTGTCAGGCCCATGGGGGCTTCGTCTCCGCATCTCGCCAGGGCGGGTACGCTACTGGACGCGCGCGCCCGGCGGAAGCGGTTCAGCGCCGATCGGAGCCCGACGACGCGTGCCGATCCGGAGGCACGGGCTGTGCGCACCCGGGGGGCGGGAAGTCGATCCGTACGGGGTAGTTGCCGTCCCGGGCCGGGTCCGGGAGGTTCGACACGCCCTCGTAGCGCAGCAGGGCGCCGGGTATCCGGCATCGCCCGAGCAGTACCCGATGTGCGCGATGCGCCGCTCGAACGACATCGACCGGAAGAACATAATCGGTCAAAACAGCCAAGATTGAACGTAGTGGATGGAACGCGCTCAGTCAGACTGCGCGCCGCCGTGCTCGCCGATTCCGGTCGTTGCCCGCTTGCGCGGAAAACGCGAATGCCGCAATTGATCGTTTGACGGTCGATGCCCGGCCGACTATTATCGGCCAAATCGTCCACTCAAACCCACTCGAGATGAAGAGTTCGCTCTCGCCAAAGGAACTCGGCGCCGCGATCGGCGTGAGCGAGTCCTCGCTGAAGCGCTGGGCCGACAGCGGACGCCTGCACGTGGCCCGCACCGCGGGCGGGCACCGCCGCATCCACCTTTCCGAAGCCGTGCGGTTCATCCGGGAGAGTGGTTTCTCGATCGAACGTCCCGACCTGATCGGGCTCGACGACCTGGCCGCACTGGAACCCGGCGCGGCCCGAAGCGATCCCGGAGAACCGTTCTTCCAGGCGCTGACCGAGGGCCGTTCCGAGCGTGCTCGCGGCCTCGCCCTGGCGCTGTACGTCGAGGGTACGCCGCTGTCCCACATCATCGACGCGATGATCGCACCCGCAATGCGCCGCGTGGGCGAGCTCTGGCAACACACCCCCGAGGGGATCTTCGTCGAGCATCGTGCCTCCGACATCTGCGCCCAGGCGCTGAACCGCATCCGTGGCCTGGCACCCGCACCGGATAGCCAGCCGATCGCGGTTGGCGGGGCGCCGGAGACGGATTCCTACGTGCTGCCCTCCCTCATGGCGGCCGCCGTCCTGGCTACCGAGGGCTGGTCGGAGATCAATCTCGGGGCCCATACCCCCCTGCCGGTGCTGGCACAGGCCGCGGTGGAGTGCGAGGCGCGGATCGCGTGGCTCGCGCTCTCGCTGTCCGCCCCCGCGGCCCGCCTGCGCGACACCATTGCCGCGATGCGGGACGAGCTGCGGGCGCAGGGCAGCCAGGCGACCCTGGTGGTCGGTGGCCCCGCGCTCGCAAGCCGCCGGCCGGCGGCAGTCGACGGCGTGTATTTCGCCGGCTCCATGACCGAGCTCGCCGCGTTCGCCCGCGGTTTGCAGTCCGTGAACGGGCCAGCGCCCGGCCCGGCGGGGCCGGTCCAGGGGGGCGATGAATGACCGCCCCGCATGGCGTCGGGCACCGCCGGTGGGCGGGTGCCTGGCGCTGGCTGACCGCGGACGCCGCGGGTCGCGGGGGCATCGATCCGGCGCGCGGCGAGGGGATCGACTGGCTGCGGGCGCTACCCCGCGTCGCCGTGCACCTGGCCTGCCTCGGCGCGTTCGCGGTCGGGGTCTCGGGCGTGGCGCCGGCCATCGGCACGGGCCACTAGGCGCTGTGCATGTTCTTCGTCACCGCGTTCCACCACCGCTACTTCTCGCCGGGCATTCCGGACCTCGCGCGCATTCCGGTTCATGATGGCCCTGCTCGCCTGCACGGCGGGCCAGCGCGGGCCGCTGTGGTGGGCCTCGCACCATCGCCACCATCACGGGCAGGCCGACGCTGCGGAGGATGTCCACTCCCCCGGTCGGCGCGGCATCCTCTGGGCATACATACATGGGCTGGTTCCTGACGCGCGGCAACTACCGCACGCGCTGGCGCTTCGTGCGCGACCGGGCCCGGTACCCGGAGCTGCGCTGGCTGAACCGGCTGGACTGGATGCCCTTCATGGCGCTCGCCGCCGGCTGCGACGGGCTCGGTGCGTGGCTCCATGCCACCGCACCGGCCCTGGGTACCCGTGGCCCGCAGATGCTGGGTGGGGCTTCTTCGTATCGACGGTCGCGCTCGACCACGCGACGTACACGATCAACTCGCTGGCGCACCGGTTCGGCAGCCGCCGGTTCGCGACCGCCGACAGCAGCCGCAACAACCTCGGGCTGAGCCTCGTCACGCTCGGCGAAGGCTGGCACAACAACCATCACCATTACCCTGCCACCGTTCGACAGGGCTTCCATTGGTGGGAGCTGGATCCGACCTGGTACGGACTCGTCGCGCTCTCGTGGACCGGGCTCATTCGCGATCTGCGCCCCGTGCCGCGCGAGGTGCGCGAGCACCGCCGGCTGATCCGTGAACGTACCCGCGCGTCAGCGCATTGCGGTCGTCGGCGCCGGGGTCTCGAGGCTGGCCGCCGCGTGGCTGCTCGACCGGCGCCACGAGGTCACGCCGTTCGAGGCCGCTCCCGAGGCGGGCGGGCACACGGTCCAGGTCGACGATCCGCGCGGTTCGCTGCCGATCGACACCGGATTCATCGTGTTCAACCAGGCCAACTACCCGCTGTTCACACGCGTGCTCGATCGACTGGGCATCGAGTCGCAGCCGACCGACATGAGCTTCTCGGTGCGCTGCGAGCGGCCTCGAGTGGGCGGCATCGCCCTCGCTGAACACGGTGTTCGGCCAGCGCCGCAACCTCGTGCGCCCGGCGTTCTGGGGCAGACTCCGCGACATCCTGTCCTTCGGCCGTGACGCGGCCGCCGTCCTGCAGGATCCCGGCGACACCCGGACCGTCGCGGAGTTCGCGGCCGCGCGCGGCTACGGACGCTGGATCGTAGGGCCCTGACACGCGCGCGGGTGTCGTACCCCGCCATGACCGCCCGGTTGTGCGCGGGCATCCACCGGCAGGCACTGCGGCTCAAGGGCATGCCGTTCCACGCGCACCCGCGCCGCGCACGTCCGCCGGTATCCTCCCGAGGCGTTCGCGGCGCATGCCGGACCGCCGGGCGTCGCGGATGTATGACAGAATGACCTCCTTCCGAGGGACGGATTCCTGCGCCCGATGCGTACCTTTGCCTGCACCTGCGGTCAACGCCTGTTCTTCGACAACACGGCCTGCCTGAACTGCGGCCGCAGGGTCGGCTGGTGCCCCTGCTGTCGCGCCGTCCGCGGGCTCGATCCGGTCGGCGACGGGCGCTGGCGGTGCACCGGCGAGGCCTGCGGGCAGGTGCTCGTCGCATGCTTCAACTACGACGTCGAGGACGTGTGCAACCGCATGGTGTCGGCGGAAGATGCGCGCAGCCCCCTTTTCTGCGCCGGCTGTCGACTCAATCGCACGGTTCCGGACACGACCGTCAACGGCAACCGCGCGAAATGGGCCCGTCTCGAAGCCGCGAAGCGGCGCCTGCTGTACACGCTCGACCTCCTCGGCCTTCCATATGGCGCGGCGACCGACGGGTTCGAGCCGCCGCTCGCGTTCGACTTCAAGGCCGACACCGTGCGCGAGCGGGGCGCGTGGCATCTGCTGGGTCCCGTGGAGCAGGTCTACACGGGCCACGCCGCCGGCCAGATCACCATCAACCTCGACGAGGCCGACGATGCCGAGCGCGAGAAGCGCCGCATCGACATGAACGAGGCGCACCGGACACTGATCGGGCACTTCCGTCACGAGATCGCCCACTACTACTGGGAAATGCTCGTGCAGGCGCGCCGCGAGGACGACTTCCGTCGGACCTTCGGCGACCACCGGGATCCGCCCTACGCGGAGGCCCTCCAGCGCTACTATGACCGGGGCCCGGCGGCCGACTGGCAGTCGTACCACGTCTCGGCCTACGCGAGCATGCACCCGTGGGAAGACTTCGCGGAGAGCTTCGCGCTCTACCTCGATATGGTCGCCGTGCTCGAGACCGCCGCGTACTGGACCCCCGACGGCACGGTCCCTCCCCGGGCCCCGATCGACGAGATGATTGCCGGCTACCGCGACCTCGGGATACGCCTGAACGAGATCAACCGCGAGATGGGACTGCTGGACCTCGTGCCCGAGGTCTTCGTCACGCCGGTAGTGGACAAGCTGCGATTCGTCGACCTCCTCGTCCGCGATGCAGCCGACGGCCGGGAGACCTGCTCATGAACGAGACGGTGGACGGCCTGCTGGCGCAGTACGATCCGGGCGCGCGCTATTGCGAAATGCTGGGCGGCCCGGCGCGGGCCGCGACGCATTCCGCCATCCTGCGCGAGCGCCTCGACTGCATGTCGCTCGACGAGCTCGGACAGCGCGCCCACGACGCCGAGCTCGAGCTCTACAATTTCGGGATCACGTTCACCGTCTACACGCAGAAGGACGCGATCGACCGCATCCTCCCGTTCGACGTGATCCCGCGCGTTCTCGATGCGGCGGAATGGACCGCGCTCGAGGCCGGCGTACAGCAGCGCGTGGCCGCGATCAACCACTTCCTGCGCGATGTCTACCACGACCGGCACATCCTGTCCGACGGGATCGTACCGTCGGACATCGTGTTCTCGAACTCGAACTACCGCCCCGAGATGGAAGGCGTCGACGTGCCCTGCGGCACGTACGTGCACATCGACGGCACGGATCTCGTGCGCGGGGACGACGGGGTCTTCCACGTCCTCGAGGACAACGCCCGCTGCCCCTCCGGCGTGTCCTACCTCGTCGAGAATCGCCACCTGATGCTGCGGACCTTCCCCGACCTGATCGACGACCTGCCGGTACGCCCCGTTTCCAACTACGGACAGCACCTGCGAACGGCCCTCGCCGAGACCGCGCCCGCCGGAATCGACGAGCCGACGGTCGTGCTGCTCTCGCCCGGCACGTACAACAGCGCGTATTTCGAGCACATCTTCCTTGCCCGCGAGATGGGCGTCGCGCTGGTCGAGGGCCGCGATCTCACGGTCGAGAACGACCGCGTCTACATGAAGACGATCCGCGGGCTGGAACCGGTGCACGTCATCTACCGCCGCATCAACGACGACTTCCTCGATCCCCGCGCGTTCAACCCGGACAGCATGCTCGGCGTGGCCGGCCTGATGCAGGCCTACCGCAAGGGCAACGTGGCGCTCGCCAACGCGCTCGGCACCGGCATCGCCGACGACAAGGCCATGTACGCATACATGCCGCGCATCATCCACTACTACCTGGACGAGGACCCGATCCTGCCGAACGTGGAAACGCACCTGTGCCGCGAGCAGGACGGCCTCCAGTACACGCTGGATCACCTCGACGAACTGGTCGTGAAACCGGTCGGCGAGGCCGGTGGGTACGGGATCACCGTCGGCCCGCACGCGACGCACGACGAGCTCGAGACCTGCCGGCGCAAGATCCTGGACCGGCCCCACAACTGGATCAGCCAGCCGATGATCAGCCTCTCGGTCGCCCCCACGCTGGTCGACGGCGGCATCGAGCCGCGCCACGTGGACCTGCGGACCTTCGCGGTGACCGGACGCGACACCTGGGTGCTGCCGGGCGGACTCAGCCGCGTCGCGCTGCGCAAGGGCTCACTGATCGTCAACTCTTCGCAGGGCGGCGGCTCGAAGGACACCTGGGTGCTCGCGGACCACGGAGGCGACAATGAATAGCCTGCTGTCGCGCTACGCCGATGCCCTGTTCTGGATGGCGCGCTACGTCGAACGTGCCGAAAACCTCGCGCGCATCCTGGACGTGAACGAGACATTCTCGCGCGACAGCCGCGGCGGCCAGAACTGGCAGTCGATCCTGGAGCTGTACGAAGACGTCCCGCGCTTTCAGCAACAGCATGCCCAGGCATCCGCCGACGCCGTCGTGCACTTCTACACGCTGGACGAGCGCAACCCGAGCTCGATCCTGTCGGATCTGGGGTCGGCGCGGGAGAATGCTCGCGCGATGCGCCCGCTGATCTCCACCGAGATGTGGACCCAGCTGAACATCTTCTTCAACCGGATCCGCGCACTCGGGCCGGCGGAAGTCTCGGAGCCGCGCCTGGCCCGGTTCTGCGCCCAGATCAAGGAAGGCTGCCAGACGCATACCGGCATCACGGAAGGCACGCTGTATCGCGATGAGGGCTGGTGCTTCTACCAGCTCGGCAAGCTGATCGAGCGCGCGGACCAGACCACGCGCCTGCTCGACACGAAGTATCACCTGCTGCTGCCGGGATCGGACCAGGCGGGATCGCCAGTGGACGTGAGCCGCTGGAACGCGCTGCTGCGCTCCGCGGCCGGCTATCACGCGTTCCGGCGCGTGCACCCGCGCGGCATGAGCCCCATCGACGTCGCCGGGTTCCTGCTGTTCAACGAGCACTTCCCGCGCTCGGTCGTGGCCTGCATCGCGGACATCCACGAGCGGCTCACCGAGTTGCGCTCGACCTACGCGGTCCCCGGCGCCATCGGCGCCATGGGCCGACTCGACGACCTGCGAACCCTCCTCTCCGGCGGCATCAATGCCGCCGTCGCCCACGGCCTGCACGAGTACCTCGACGAGTTGCAGCGTCACCTGAGCGCACTCGCGGACGAGATCGGCCGCGACCTGCTGGGCCACGAGTCCGCTGCGGCCTGAGCGCCGGTTCCGGGCCACGGGCGAACGGACCACGGGCGAATGGGGTGTGTCGAACCGACACGCAGGACGCCCGCCCACGCCACCGCGCGGGATATCGTCCACCACCGGGTCCATGACCCGGTCCGCGATCGGCCCCCTGAACCGTCTCGGGCGCCGGTCCCGGACAAGGCCAACGAGCAGCACTACAAGTTGCCTCCCGCGTTGTTCGAACACGTGCCGGCGCACCGCCTGAAGTACAGCGGTTGCCTGTTCGACGACGCGGGTGCGGACGCGGCGCTGGCTGCGGCCGGGCGGGCGCCTGCTCGTGCATGTGTTCTGCCACCGCGAGTACGCCTGCGCCCTGGCCCCGGACGGTCCCGCCGACTGGACGGGACGGCACGTCCTCACCGCTGGCATCATGCCCGCCGACGGGCTGATACTACGCTTCCAGGATCGCCTGCGGTGCGTCGGCCACTGGCGCTGGAACGGACGCCACTGCGAGGCCGCGGCCAACGCCTGGCTCGCGAACCTGGACCGGTCCCGCCAGTCCCTGATGGCCGTGCCGGACGAGACCTGCGGGCCTGACGCCGAACGCGGATGCCAGCGCTGGCGAGTGTTCTTCACGGCCTGCGCGGAACTGTTCGGGTTCCGCGGCGGCCAGGAGTGGTGGGTCGTGCATCATCTGCTGGAGAAACCGGAACATGGCTGAGCGAAGGGCGCCAACGAGGATCGCGACCGCGATCGCGATCGCGGGGATCGTCGTGCTGACGATCCTCATCGCGCGCGGCTGGAGCTACGGCTACCTGCTCGACCAGGGATACGCGATCGCGAGCGTGGCCTGGGGCCAGGTGCTCGTGGCGGACATCTACACCGGCCTGGTCCTGTTCGCGGCCTGGATCGGCTGGCGCGAGGGTCCCGGGCCGGCGGCGGTGGCCTGGATCGTGGCCCTGCTCGTGATCGGCAACCTGGTGGCCTGCCTGTACGTGCTGCGGGCGGTCGCCCAGGCCCGGGGCGATCATCGACGATTCTGGTACGGTCGTCGGGCGGAAGTGGAATCCGGGGCCAAGTGAGGCTACCTTAGTATGACGTGTCCCGGTGGCGGTGCGCAGGGGCCCCGTGGCCCGTGCGCCACGCCGCCATCGGCCGGGCGCTGGTAGCCCACAGAGGGGCCGACGGTCCGGCGGCAGCGCCCGGAGCCGTGCGTGCAGGCAAAGGAGGCCGCGATGAACACACGGGGGCTGGACCCCGGCACGGGCACCCGGTCGCCCCGGACAGCGGGCGCCGCCCACCTGTACCACGAGCTGCGCGAGGAGATCCTCGAGCTCCGCATCCGGCCGGGACAGGAACTCGACGAGGGTACGCTCGCCGAGCAGTACGGTCGCTCCCGCACGACCGTGCGCGAGGCCCTCCTGAACCTGTCGGCCGACCGGCTGGTGGAACTACTGCCGAACCGCGGCGCGCGCGTGGCCCGGCTGGACTTCATCGAGCTCCCACGCTTCATCGAGGCCATCGATCTCGTCTCGCGCGCGGTCAACTGGTACGCGGCCGAACGTCGCAGCCCCGGCCACCTGCGCAACATCGAGACGAACTGCCGCCTGTTCGAGTCCCAGGTCGAGGGCGGCGACGCCAGCAACCTGACCGCACACAACCGGGCCTTCCACATGGCCGTGGCCGAGGCCTCCGACAACAGCTACCTGTACGCGACCTACCGGCGGCTGTTCGACGAGGGCCTGCGCGTCATGCACCTGGCGTTCAGTCGGGCCCGGTCGGCCGCGGAGGCCCAGACGCAGCACCTCGACCGCGTATGCAGCGACCACCGCGCGCTGCTGGAGGCGATCGAGCAGCGCGACCGCCAGCGGGCCGAGGCGCTGGCACGGTCGCACACGGAATTGTTCCGGGCACGGGTATTCGACTACCTCAAGATCGACAAAGGCGACGTGATCGGGATCGAGCCGAGCGTGGGGTGAGCGGCCACGGGAGCCCACACCGGGCCCGCCGGCCGCGCGATCGCCTCGTGCGGGGCGGCTCCGGCCCGTGACATCGCCTGTCCGGGCCCGTCCCGGGTGGGCGACCTGCCGTTTTCACCCGAGGCCTTGACTTTTACTTGCCAAGACCCTAGAACACTCCCCGCATATTGCTGACGGAGCGCGAAATTGCGGCGCTTCATTCCTGTAATGCATAAGAGCGCCAGGGCGTTCGCCCGGTCCGCCCGATGACCCGCGTGCGCGCGCCGATCGGGTGAGAGGGACCGCCGAGAGCGGCACCTTTCGTTTCCGGTCCGGGGCCCTCGCGCACGCGGAACGTCCGTCAGCCCGCGGCTGGACGCCGCGCACGACCGTGGTTCGGGCAATGCAACATTTCGTGGAGGTTTCAAGCCGTGTTGGGTGACGTTAGCGTTCGGGTGGCAATGGCGTATATCGGGTCTTTCCTGATCACCGGCCTGGTGATGACGCTGATGACCGCCGTGTAAGCCTGCCGGGGTCCCCGTGGCCCCGGATTCGTGCCGCGCCGCCTTCGGGCGGCGCGGTCGTTTCAGGCCCCCGCCCGGCACGCCCCCTTGCACGCCCCCCTTGTCAGGGCCCGCGGAACCGATCGGCCCGCAGGGCCCGCAGATCGATCTCCGGCGCCCGCCCGGCCAGGTCGTCCGCCACCAGGCGCCCCGTCACGCCGCCGAGCGTCAGCCCGAGGTGCTGGTGGCCGAAGGCATAGGTCACCGCCTGCGCGCGCGGCGAACGGCCGATCACCGGCAACGAGTCCGGCAGCGTCGGCCGGAACCCCATCCAGTCCGTATACCCCTGGGTACGCAACCCCGGGAACAGCCTCGGTGCACGTTCGAGCAGCACGCGCACGCGCGCCGGATCCGGCGCCCGGTCGAGGCCGGCGAGTTCCGAGGTGCCGGCAACGCGCACCCCGGCGTCCATCGCGGTCGTGACGAACTTGCCCTCGCCCGACATCACCGGCATGCGCGGCTCGATACCGGGCGTGGGCAGCATCGCGTGGTAGCCGCGCTCCGTGTCCAGGGGAAAGTCGTCGCCGAGTGTGCGCGCCAGGGCGCGCGTGTGAGCGCCCGTGGCCACCACGGCGTGATCGAAGCGGTCCGCACCCGCACCTGTCTGCACCGCGATCCCGTCCCCGTCCGTGCGCAAGCCGGTCACGCGTTCCATCTCCAGGCGCCCGCCGGCCGCCGCGAAATCGCTCGCCAGGCGCGCCACGAACCCGCCCGGATCGCGACACATCCAGCAATCCGGGTATTCGATGCCCCCGACCACGTGCGATGCCAGCTCGGGGACGCGTCCGCGAATCCCGGCACCGTCGAGCACCTCGGCGCGGACGCCGTGCCGCATCCGCTGATCCAGTTCCCAACGGTACGCATCGAACGCGGCGCGGGTCTCGAACGCCGTCACCCAGCCACTCGCGCGCAGCAGTTCACCGGCCGGACGGCCCTCGACCAGCGGCCGATAGCCCTCGACGGCCTCTGCGCACAGGGCCGCGAGGGCCGCCAGGCCGACGCGCACCCGCGCGGGACGCGCGCTCGCGATGAAGCGGAGCAGCCAGGGGGCCAGGCGGGGGAGGTATTGCCAGCGGAGCGTGAGCGGGCCGGTGGGGTCGCGCAGCAGCTTCGGGACGGACCGGACGGTGTGGCCGTTGGCCAGCGGCACCACGGCGTCCGTCGCGATCACCCCGGCCGAGCCCCATGAGCATCCGTGACCCGGGGGCTGATGGTCGATCACCGTGACCGCGTGACCGTCCCTCTGCAGCCAGCGCGCACAGGAGATGCCGACGATCCCCGCGCCGATGACGGCGACCCGGCCTGGCTCGATCGATGCTCTCACGCTCGACTCCGGATACGACCGTTGCTCTCAGAGCGACGGCGGTGTGTTGGCACTCACGATCTCGCAGGGCTCCTCGTCGCGATTGCGGAACCGGTGCGGCAGGCGACTCTCGAAATAATAGGCGTCGCCCGCGCCGAGTCGCCGACTCTGCCCGGCCACGGTGAGCTCGATCCGGCCCCGCACGACCACGCCGCTCTCTTCGCCGTCGTGGACGAGCATCTCGGGACCGGTGTCCGCGCCGGGTGCATAGGATTCGTGCAGCACCGTCATCGCGCGGTCCTGTCGATCGGCACCCACCAGGCGGAAGGCGACATCGCCGCTGCCCACGTCGGGCAGTTCCGCGGCGCGGTAGAAGATGCCCCGATTCTCGTCGACGTCGAGCGTGAAGAACGACGCGAGCGAGAGGGGAATCCCGTCGAGCACCTTCTTGAGCGACGACACCGACGGGCTCACGCGCTCGCCCTCGATGAGCGAGATCGTCGCATGCGTGACTCCGGCGCGTCGGGCCAGCTCGCGCTGCGACATGCCGTACAGCGAACGCACGGCACGCAGGCGTGGCCCGAGTCCGGGCGCATCGGCCTCGACGCTCTCGATTTCGCCAGTTTTCGCCATAAGATCATCAACACCCAAAGCCGCCATACGGGCATTTATCGGCAATGAGAGCACGATTTGTCAATTATTTTTACCGTGCTATGCTCCGAACGTAACGGAAAAGAGATCCCGAAACCCAGTCGGAGGCGCTCATGGTCGCACGCACCCAGGCGGATTCCACCCACGCCGATCTCGGCGCGTTCTGGATGCCGTTCACCGCCAACCAGCAGTTCAAGCGCGACCCCCGCATGCTGATCTCGGCCGAGGGAATGAGCTTCGCCGCCGACGACGGCCACGAGGTGCTCGACGGGACGGCCGGCCTCTGGTGCGTGAATGCGGGGCACGGCCGCAGCGAGATCACCGATGCGGTCACCCGTCAGCTCGGAAATCTCGACTACGGCCCGACGTTCCAGATGGGCCATCCGCTGCCCTTCGAGTTCGCACAGCGCCTCGCGGGCCTGCTGCCGCAGGGCCTGGACCGCGTGTTCTTCACGAATTCGGGCTCCGAGTCCGTCGATACCGCGCTCAAGATCGCCCGTGCCTACCAGCATGCCCGGGGCCGGCCCGGACGCTGGCGCCTGATCGGGCGCGAGCGAGGCTATCACGGCGTCAATTTCGGCGGCATTTCGGTGGGTGGCATCGGTAACAACCGGCGCTGGTTCGGCCCGCTGCTGCCGGGCGTCGACCACCTCCGGCACACGCACGACCTGACTCGCAATGCCTTCAGCCACGGACTGCCCGAGCATGGCGCCGAGTACGCCGACGAGCTCGAGCGACTCGTCGCGCTCCACGGGGCCGACACGATCGCCGCCGTGATCGTGGAGCCGGTCGCGGGTTCGACCGGCGTACTGCTGCCGCCCCGCGGCTATCTCGAGCGCTTGCGCGAGATCTGCGACCGTTACGGGATCCTGCTGATCTTCGACGAGGTGATCACCGGCTTCGGCCGCATCGGCGAGGCGTTCGGGTCCCGCCGTCTCGGCGTCACGCCCGATATCATCACGATGGCGAAGGGCCTCACCAACGGCGCGATCCCCATGGGGGCGGTGGCGGTGCGCCGTGACATCCACGACGCGTTCATGCAGGAAGACGCGGACCCGAAGATCGAACTGTTCCACGGCTACACCTACTCGGGCCACCCCGTCGCCTGCGCAGCGGGCCTGGCCACGCTCGACATCTACGAGCGCGAGGGCCTGCTGACACGGGCGCAGGAGCTCGAGGCCCGTTGGGAACAGCGCGCGCACGAGCTCGACGACGCACCGAACGTCATCGACGTGCGCAACTTCGGTCTGATCGCCGCGGTCGAGCTCGAGGCCCGGCCCGGGGCACCCGGACACCGCGCGTTCGAGATCTTTCGCCACTGCTTCGACGCGGGACTGCTGATCCGCGTCACCGCGGACGTGATCGCACTCTCGCCACCGTTGATCGTCAGCGAGGAGCAGATCGACCGAATGTTTTCCATGCTCGGCGACGCGCTGCACGCCTGCGCCGCCGCGGAACACTGAATACCGGAGCATTTCCATGAACAAGCAATTGACGCACTGGATCGCCGGCGCCCGCGCCGCCGGCAACAGCGGACGCGGTGGCGACGTGTACAACCCCGCGACCGGGCACGTGACCGCGACCCTGCCCTATGCCAGCGCGGACGAGACGCGCAACGCAATCGCCGCGGCGCGCAAGGCGCTGCCGGACTGGGCGGCGAAAACGCCCCTGGCGCGGGCGCGCGTGATGTTCCGTTTCAAGGCCATGATCGAGGAGCACTTCGAGGAGCTCGCCGGGCTGATCAGCGCGGAGCATGGCAAGGTGATGTCCGATGCCCGTGGCGAGGTGACCCGCGGCATGGAGGTCGTGGAATTCGCCTGCGGCATCCCGCAGATGCTCAAGGGTGAGCATTCCGAGAACGTCGGCACGAGCGTGGACAGCTGGTCCGTGCAGCAGCCGGTCGGCGTATGTGCCGGCATCACGCCGTTCAACTTCCCGGCCATGGTACCGATGTGGATGTTCCCGATCGCCATTGCCTGCGGCAATACGTTCGTGCTCAAGCCATCCGAGAAGGATCCGTCGTGCCCGCTGCGCCTGGCCGAGCTGCTCACGGAGGCGGGATTGCCGGACGGCGTGTTCAACGTGATCAATGGCGACCGCACCGCGGTCGAGACGCTGCTGGCCGACGAACGAGTGAGCGCCGTGAGCTTCGTCGGCTCGACCCCGGTGGCCGAGTCCATCTATCGCACGGGCAGCGATCACGGCAAGCGGGTGCAGGCGCTCGGCGGCGCCAAGAACCACATGATCGTGCTCCCGGACGCGGACGCCGATCAGGCCGCCAACGCCCTGATGGGGTCCGCCTACGGCTCGGCCGGCGAGCGCTGCATGGCGATATCGGTCGCGGTGGCGGTCGGCGACGAGACGGCCGACCGGCTGATCTCGCGCCTGGCGCCCAAGGTCGATGCGCTCGACATCGGCCCCGGCACGCGCGACGGCGTCGACATGGGCCCCCTGGTCACGCGCGAGCACCTGGACAAGGTCCGCCGCTACGTGGATCTCGGGGTCGAGGAGGGCGCTGAGCTCGTGGTGGACGGCCGCAACCTCCGTGTCGAGGGTCACGAGGACGGCTTCTTCCTCGGGGGCTGTCTGTTCGACCGCGTGACGCCCGAGATGCGCATCTATCGCGAGGAGATCTTCGGCCCCGTGCTGGTGGTCGTGCGCGTCCCGGACTTCGAATCTGCCGTGCGGCTCGTCAACGACCACGAGTTCGGCAACGGCACTTCGATCTTCACCCGCGACGGCGCTGCGGCACGCGAATTCGCCCACCATGTGCAGTGCGGCATGGTCGGCATCAACGTGCCGATTCCCGTGCCGATGGCCTTTCACAGCTTCGGCGGATGGAAGCGATCGCTGTTCGGACCATTGCACATCCACGGCCCCGACGGCGTGCGCTTCTATACGCGCATGAAGACCGTCACGGCCCGCTGGCCCACCGACCTGCACGCCCCGGCCGAGTTCGCGATGCCGACGATGAAATAGCGCTCGTGGGTGGTGATGGCAGCCGGGCGGACGTGCGCGTCCGCCCGGACACCCTGCTGGGGCTGGGCTTCGTCGCACTGTGGGGAACCGGCTTCGTCGGCGCCAAGTACGGGCTGCCGTATGCCGGACCGTTCGAATTCCTGGCCATCCGCTTTGCAATCGTGGCCGCGATCATGCTGGCCGTGGCAACGGCATTCCGGGCGCCCTGGCCGGGATCCGTGCGCGACGTCGCCCATATCGCGGTTGCCGGGCTGCTGCTGCACGGGCTCTATCTCGGCGGTGTCTTCGCCGGCATCGATGCCGGCGTGCCCGCCGGGATCACCGCCCTGATCGTGGGCACCCAGCCGGTGCTCACGGCCGTGGTCGTCGGTCCCTTGCTCGGGGAGCACGTGAGCGCGCGCCAGTGGGCCGGCTTCCTCCTCGGATTTCTCGGCCTCGCACTCGTCGTCTGGGAGCGCCTGCACGTGCCCGGCGGAGAGAGCGTTCGTGGCATCACGTGGGTACTCATCGCGCTCTGCGGGATCACCGCGGGCACGCTCTACCAGAAACGGTTCTGCCCCACGCTGGACCTGCGGAGCGGCACGGCCATCCAGTACGTTGCGGCCGCACTCGTCATGTCGCTTGCCGCACTGGAACTGGACCCGCAGACGGTCCATTGGACCGCGCAGTTCGTGTTCGCGCTGGCGTGGCTGTCCCTCGTGCTCTCGCTCGGCGCGATCACCCTCCTGTTCCTGCTCATCCGCCGCGGTGCCGCGTCCCGGGTTGCCAGCCTGTTCTATCTGGTGCCGCCCACGGCGGCCGCATACGCCTGGGCGCTCTTCGGCGAGACGCTCGGGCCCGCGGCGCTGGCCGGAATGGCGGTCATCGCCCTGGGCGTGGCCCTCGTGAACCGGGGCTGAGCGTGCCCGAACCCGGGGTCAGTCGGCATCCGGGACCGGCACCGTGTAGTTGAGGGCGAGACGCCCACCGTCGGCCATCAGGGTGTGACCGGTGACGTAGGAGGCCTCGTCCGAAGCGAGAAACGAAACGACCGAGGCGATCTCGTCCACACGGCCCAGGCGACCCATCGGGGTCCGTGACAGGACCTTGCTGCGCGCAGCCGGATCGGTGGACATCACGGACTCCAGCATCTCGGTCGCAATCGACCCGGGACCGACGGCATTGACGCGGATGCCGTGCTCGGCCAGTGACAGCGCCATGACCCGGGTGAGTTGCTGGATGCCGCCCTTCGACACGCAGTACGGTACCTGGTTCGGCAACGCGACCTGCGAGTTGATCGACGACATGTTCACGATTGCGCCCGGGCGCCCCGCGTCCACCATCGCCCGCGCTGCCGCCTGCCCCGTGAGGAACACCCCCTTGAGATTGACCCGGAGCACCCGGTCGAAGTCCGTCTCATCGAGTTCCAGGAAGTCCGCGGCATGCACGATGGCGGCGTTGGAGATGCAAATGTCGAGGCCGCCCCAGTCCCGCACCGCCAGGTCCACCGCCGACTGGACCTGGCTTCGCGCTCCGACATCGCAATGAACATAGCGAGCACGGTCGCCCCCGCCGGCGGCCCGTGCAATCCGGGCCGCCGCGGCCTCACCGTGCTCGTCGTCCACATCCGCCAGGAGCACGCGCGCCCCGTCCCGCGCGAGCCGCTCGGCGCAGCCGCGGCCGATACCCCGGGATGCGCCCGTTACCAGCGCAACGCGATCCGCCAGATTCATGATTCACTCCCATTGCAGTTCGCACCGCCTCGGCAGCTCGCCGATGCGCGCCGTGCGGGACGATCCGAAAGCGGTGCGTCCGCAACGGCACGACGACCGGTGCGAGTCGATTGTCGGGGTGTGGGAACGGCGACGGGCGCACGGAGCAACGACCCCGGGGTCCGGGTCCGTCCGGGTCCGGGTCCGCCGGCAACCCTCGCCTCGACGGCACGCCATGGACCGAAATACGGGCAATGCCGCGGGATGCGGCAAGGGATCCCACACGGGGCAGGGCCGGTTACGCAGGCCGGTGCGTGCCCGATCTTGAACGAGGACGCCTACCGTATGGCGTGACGCCGGGCCTCGCGCGCTCAGCGGACGATCAGGACGTTCTGCTCGGCGATGTTGGACACCTTGCGCGACACGCTGCCCAGCAACGCGCCCGCCACGCCGCCCAGGCCGCGCGTGCCCATGACGATGAGGTCCACCCCCTTCGCCCTGGCCGCATCCACGATCTGCGTGGCCGGGTCCCCGCTGGCCGTCATTACTTCCACGGTCTTGGCGCCCTTCTTCTTGGCGTCCTGTTTCGCTTCGCTCAGGATCTTCTGGGCCACATAGTTCAGCACGTCGGTTCGCGTTCCGACCAGGCGCTCGACCTCGGCCATGCGCGACAGGGCCTGCGGAAACTGCATGTCGCGAATGACGTTGAGGATGTAGAGCGGCTGGCCCTCCACGCTCGCGAGCTGGGCCGCACGTGCGACCGCGCGCTGCGACGGTTCGGAACCGTCAGTAGCCACAAGGACGCCTTTGAATACGCTCATGCCGGGGTTCCCCCAATCAATAATGGCGACGGCGGGCGGCGGTCAGTGACGTGCGCCCGCCGCGGCACGGTTGTTATTGCGGCACGATGCCACGCAAACGCTCGTTTCTGCGCCGAATCAGCTCGAGCGATGTCAGCAGGAGCACCGAGATCCCGACCAGGATCGTAGCCACCGCCAGGATGGTCGGGCTGATCTGCTCGCGCAAACCGGAAAACATCTTCAGCGGAACCGTCTTCTGCTCCGGTCCGGCAATGAAGTACACGATCACGATCTCGTCCAGCGAGGTCACGAACGCGAACAGCGCGCCGGAGATCACACCCGGCGCTATGAGCGGCATGATGACCTTGAAGAACGTGGTCGTGGGATCGGCTCCCAGGTTCGCGGATGCCCGAATCAGGGTCTGGTCGAAACCCACCATCGTGGCCGTGACCGTGATGATGACGAACGGGGTCCCCAGCGCCGTGTGCGCCAGGATGATGCCGGGATACGTCGCCACCAGGCCGATGCTCGAGTAGAAGAAGTACATGCCCGCGCCGGAGATGATCAGCGGCACGACCATCGGCGAGATCAGCAGCGCCATCAGCGCGTTGCGCCCCGGGATGTAGGATTTGGACAGACCGAGAGCCGCGACCGTGCCGAGCGAGGTGGCCAGGATGGTCGAGCACGTCGCGATGATGAAGCTGTTCTTGATCCCCAGGAGCCACTGATCACTCGTGAGGAACTCCGTGTACCACCGCAGTGAATAGCCTGCCGGGTCGAAATGCAGCATTTCCTTCGTGAACGTGAAGTACGGCTCGGCGTTGAACGACAGCGGCACGATCACCACGATCGGTGCGATCAGGAAGAAGAAGATACACCCGCAGATGACCCGGTAGCCGTAGTACCAGGTGCGCTCCAGGGGACCGGCGTATGCTGGAAGTGACATGTCGTTTTCCCCCGTTAACCCAGCTTCATCTTGTCGATGCCGACAAGCTTGTTGTACAGGTAGTACAGCAGCATCACGAGGAACAGCAGGATCGCGCCCAGCGCGGCTGCGAGATGCCAGTTCAGCGATTCCTGCATGTGATACGCGATACGGTTACTGATGAGCTGGCCGGAGGAGCCGCCAATCAGGGCCGGCGTGATGTAGTAGCCGATCGACAGGATGAACACGAGGATGCTGCCGGCCCCGATCCCGGGAATCGTCTGCGGGACGTAGACCCGGACGAAAGCCACGACCGGGTTCGCACCCAGCGAGCGCGCCGCACGCATGTAACTCGCCGGGATCGTCTTCATGACGCTGTACAGCGGGAGGATCATGAACGGCAGCAGGATATGCGTCATGCCCACGATGGTGCCGATCTTGTTGTAGATCAGCTGGGGCCGACTGTCATTGGCCACGACTCCGAGATTCACCAGGACGTCATTGAGAACGCCCTGGGACTGCAGGATCACGATCCAGGCCGACGTTCGAACGAGCAGTGATGTCCAGAACGGCAACAGGACCATGATCATGAGCAGGTTGCTGGTGCGCATGGGCAGCGTGGCCAGCAGATACGAGACCGGGAAGCCCAGCACGATCGTCAGCGCCGTGATGAGCGCACTGATCCAGAACGTGCGCCAGAACAGGGTCCGGTAAATGCGCATGTACGAGGGCTGCGCAACGATGTTGCCGTCCGCGTTGTAGCGGAAATCGATCGCCTGGAGGTAGTACGAGGTCGTGATCGGCGATATGTCGCGCTTGATCACCTGCCAGATTTCCGGCTTGCCCCACTTGTCATCGACCTTGATGAAGGCGTCCTTGTACGGGGCCTGCATGTCGTCGACCGCGCGTCCCGCCTTGGAGAACACGCTGCGGGCACCGGGCATGTCGTAGTTGATCCGCTTGGCGACCGTTCCGACCGACTGGCCGACGGTCTTGTTGGTCTCGGCTCGAACGAGGTCCTTGTGCAGCGCCGCGTACACCGCTTCGGGCGGGGTCCCCTTGCCGTCCCACGAGTCCAGGGCGCTCGCCGTCTGCGGCAGGACGTCCTCGACCTCGGGACTCCAGACGCTGCGCTTGACCATGTCGAGGATCGGAAGTGCGAACGAGAAGAAGATGAAAAGGCCGAGCGGCGCGACCAGTAGCAGCGCCTTGACCCTGGCGCGTTTCATGGAGCGCTGAAGGCTCTCCTTCAGCGGTCTGCCATCGGCGTCGCGCATCACGTCATTCGACATAGCAGCTTCGTTCTGCGCCATCGTTCGGCCCTCTGCTTTGATCCTGTTGTTATCGTTTTCCGACCTTTCCGACGGAGACGCTCCCCGCATCCCCCTTGGAAAGGCCGCGTGCGGGGCGGACGGACCGCCCCGCACGAGCCTCGTTACGTGACGAAGCTTACAGCGCCAGCCAGGCGTTGAAGCGCTCCGCCAGCGCATCGCCGTTGTCAGCCCAGAAAATCGGGTTCTTGGCGATGGCCGTCTTCAGATTGTCCGGGTTGGTCGGCATGTAAGGCTTCATGTCGACACCCGTCTTGAGGTGCTTGCCCACGAGCTTCGCGGACGAATGACGGGCCGGGCCGTACGAGATGTACTTGGCCTGATCCGCCAGACGCTGCGTATCGGTCGAGAAGCGAAGGAAGTTCTTGACCTCGTCGGTCAGCTTGCCCTTCGGCACGACCCAGCCGTCGACCTCGAACAGCTGACCGTCCCAGATGGACTTGATCGGCTGGTCCTCGACGACCGTGGCGTTGAAGAAGCGGCCGTTGTAGCCGGTGGCGAAAACCACCTCCTTGTCGGCCAGCAGCTGCGGCGGCTGCGCACCCTCCGACCACCACACCGCGTTCGACTTCAGCTCGTTGAGCTTCTTGAAGGCGCGGTTGACGCCGTCGTTGGTGTCGAGCACGTCGTAGAGCTTGTCGATCGGCACGCCGTCCGCGTAGAGCGCCCACTCCAGGTTGCCCGCGGGAATCTTCTGCATCGCCCGCTTGCCCGGATACTTGCTCGTGTTGTAGATGTCCTTGATGGAATCCGGCTGCTCACCCTTCCAGTTGTCGGTATTCGTCGCCCAGAGGGTGGCGTACAGGATCTCCGGCACGAAGCAGTCACGCAGCTTCGGGATGAAGTCCTTCTCCGGCGAGTCGCCGTTCGGGGCGGGCTTCAGGACCTTGTCCATGTCGATGGGCTCGATGATGCCCTCGTCACAGGCCTTGATCGACGGGCCCTCGAGCATGTCGACGACGTCCCAGGTCACGTTGCCGGCCTCGACCTGCGCCTTGATGCCCGCCGGGCCGTTCGCGGACTTCGACACCTGGACGATCTTGGTCCCGGTCATCTCCGTGTACGGCTTGTAGTAGGCCTCCTCCTGGCTATTCTCGTACGCGCCACCCCACGACACGATCGTGAGCGACTGAGCCGACATGGCGGCGGTCGGCGCGGCCAGCAAGCCCAGCGCTGTGACGCCGGCCGCGGCCGTCATCTTGAAAGCGTGGTTCATTGCAAGTTCCCCTCGTGTTGAATGTCGGCATGGCTGCCGACGACCTACTGCCTGCCAGAGTGCTTGGCCGGATGGTCCGGTCGTCGCACTCGGAAGTCAGTATCCGGTCCGGACTGCGGATGCGGGACGTTTACGCGTCGAGCGCGCGACAGTCCTCCGCAGACCAGCCAAATCGCACGTGGTCGCCTTCGCGGAGACTGGCATGACCGTGCGCATTCGGAATCTTGACCACAAACTCGTCGTTATCTCCGACGGATGCGCGCGTGCGAATGTGGTCCCCGAGATAAATGAGCTCGCGGACCGTGCCCTCGAGCACGTTGTCGCAGGTACCCTCGTCCGGGTTCACCGACACGCGCTCCGGGCGGAGCGACAGGGTAGTCCGCTCGCCAACGCCAGCCACGTTGACCGGCTTGGCGGTAACCGTGGACTTCCCGCCGTCCAGTTCGACCGTGCAGCGTTCACCGTTCAATTCGGTGACCTTGCCGTAGAAGCGATTGTTCTCGCCAATGAAGTAGGCCACGAACGCATTGACCGGCTCCTCGTACAGCTTCGGCGGCTCGGCCAGTTGCTGCACGATGCCATCGTCGAACACGGCGATTCGGTTCGACATGGTCAGCGCCTCGGACTGATCGTGCGTGACGTAGACCATGGTGATCCCGAGATCACCATGAAGATGCTTGATCTCGAACTGCATCTCTTCACGGAGATTCTTGTCCAGCGCACCGAGTGGCTCGTCCATCAGCACCAGCTTGGGCTCGAACACCAGGGCGCGCGCCGAAGCGACACGCTGCTGCTGCCCACCCGACAGCTGGCCCGGCCGTCGATTGCCGAAGCTGCCGAGGCGCACCATGTCGAGCGCCTTCTTCACGCGCTCGTCGATCTCGGATTTCGGAAACTTGCGCACCTGGAGAGGAAAGGCGACGTTCTCGGCGACCGTCATGTGCGGGAAGAGTGCGTAGTTCTGGAACACCATCCCGATGCCTCGCTTGTGAGGTGCGAGGTTGTTGATCCCGGTGCCGTCGAGGTAGATCTCGCCGTGCGTCGCGGGCTCGAAGCCGGCGAGCATCATGAGGCAGGTGGTCTTGCCCGAGCCGGAGGGGCCGAGCATGGTCACGAACTCACCGCGCTTGATGTCGAGGTTGAGATTCTTGACTACGAGAGTCTCGCCATCGTAGCTCTTCTGGACCTCGCTGAACTGGACAAAGGCATCATCGGTCGACATGACAGCGGTGACTCCCCAGTGTAGTTGTTATCCGAATGCGTTATTCCCGATCGATCTAAACACAGGGTCTGATCGAATTCAACTTGCCCGCCCGGCCGGCCGCGCCCGGATCACCCCCCCGAGCCCTGCGCCAGCCATGCGTTGAAGCGTTCGTCCATGTCCTCCTGGTGGTCCGCCCACCAGAGGAAATTGTTCTGGAGTGCGTTCCGGAAATTGCCCGGCGCGGTCGGCATGTGCTTCTGGTATTCCGGGCGCACGAGCGGCAGCGACGACTTGCGCGCCGGCGCGTACGACACGTATTCGGTCTGCGCCGCGAGCGGCTTCGTGCCCGTTGCAAAGGAAACGAATTTCAGCACGTTCGCGAGATTGTTCGCGCCCCGGGGGATCACCCAGAGGTCGATCTCCCACATCTGCCCGTCCCAGATGTAGTCCAGGGGCTGATCCTGCTTGACGATCGAGTTGAACACGCGCCCGTTGTACGCCGTGGAGATCGTCACGCGCCCGCTGGCCAGCCATTTCTGCGGCTTGGAACCGTCTTCCCACCAATCGATGTGATCGCGGAGGGTATCCAGCTTCGCGAACGCGCGGTCGACGCCCGCGTCGGTGCTGAGCGTGGCGTAGACGTCCCCGGGATCGACCCCATCGGCCATCAGCGCCCACTCGAGATTGTTGCGGGGGGTCTTGCGCATGCCGCGCTTGCCGGGGAACTTGTCCGTGTTGAAGACATCCTCGACCGTTTCGGGCGCGCTCTCGCCGAACGCTTCCTTGTTGTACGCCCACAACGTGGACCAGAGGATCTCGCCGACCGCGCATTCCTGGAGCGTGTTCGGCAGGAAATCCTGCATGGCGGGCGTGCCATCGGGTGCCGGCGGCAGGATGCTGGGCGGGATCGGCTCGAGGTAGCCGTTGTCGCAGCCGCGGATCGCGTCGGCGAGGGTCACGTCCACGAGGTCCCAGTCGACCTTGCCCGACTCGACCTGCTTGATGACGTCGTCGAAATTGCCGTCGTACTCGTCTTCCTTGATGGGAATGCCGGTCTTGTTCATGAACGGCTTGAAGTAGGCCTCGCGCTGGCTCTTCTGGTACACGCCACCCCAGCTCACCACCGTGATCGCACCGCTGGACTTGCCCGAGTCACCGCCTGCCGCGAGGACGGCGCCGGACCACATGCAGGCAAGGACGGTGCACGTTGCGACAGCGACACGCACGCGGCGTCGCGGGGCACAGGTCATCGGCATTGGCTCCGTGGCAGCTCGCGGGATTTCACGGGAAACTCACCAGCGCGCCTGATCGGAGCGCATCCTGCCGGTGCGGTCGGGAAGGGGTGCGGGGCAGCCCGATGAGCGGTGCCCGGTCGGCCTGCGCATGGAACCCGCGCCGTCGTCGTCGGCGGGGCTCCCCGGGCGGGATCTGCCGGACCGCTCGTGCCCGGCGGATCGGCGGGCGCCAGGTCCGGCTGCGGGGATGATCCCCCCTGAGGCTCGCTCGGTCGTTCCGCACGTCATCGCAAAAACCGGTGTCGCGGGCCTCGTGCCTCCCGCGTTACGTCCGGAGTGTAGACCGCCCGCGCGCGCGGGTTCAACAATGAATGACGTGTCGCCGGCATCCGGACCATGGCGCGCGTCTGCCTCGGCGTCGGATCGTGCGGGTAGAATCGGGCGGGCACGTTCCCGGGAGAAACCCCATGCCGACCCTGCTCTTCCGCAGTCCCTCGGACTCGGGCGAACGCTGGCGCACCGCCCTGCGGCGCGAGAACGACCGCCTCGACGTGCGCGTGTGGCCGGATGCCGGCCGGCTCGAGGAGATCGAATACGCCCTCGTCTGGGCCTCCCCGGATGACCTCCTGCACCGGCTGCCGGGACTGCGTGTGGTCTTCTCCCTGGGCGCCGGCGTCGACCACCTCGTCACCGGCGAGATCCCCGAGGGCATCCCGCTGGTCCGCATGGTGGACCCCGCGCTCACCGAGGGGATGGTCGAGTACGTGCTCTACCAGGTGCTGCGGCACCACCGCAACATGCCCGCCTACGAGCAGCGGCAGGTGCTTGCCGAATGGCGGGTCCACGACCAGGTCCGCCCGGGCGACCGCCGCATCGGACTGCTGGGCCTGGGCGAGCTCGGCGGCGCCTGTGCCCGCGCCCTCGTCGGCCTCGGCTTCGACGTGGGCGGCTGGGCCCGGCACGAGCGCGACATGGCCGGGGTCCGGGTATTCACGGGCGAGGACGGGCTCCGGGCCCTGGCCCGGCGGAGCGATATCCTGGTCTGCCTGCTGCCGCTCACACCCGACACGCGCGGCATCCTGTGCGCCGGGCTCTTCGCCTGCATGCCACGGGGGGCAGTCGTGATGAACGTGGCCCGCGGCGCGCACCTCGTCGCGGAAGACCTGACCATGGCGCTCGGGGAGGGCCACCTGTCCCACGCGGTCCTGGACGTGTTCGGGACCGAGCCGCTGCCGCCCGTCCACGCGTTCTGGCATCACCCGCGCATCACGGTCACCCCGCACGCGGCGAGCCTCACCAACCCGGACACCGGCGCCGCGCTCGTGGCCGAGGGCATCCGGTGCGACCAGGCCGGGGCACCGCTCGCGCACCGGGTGGATTTGGAACGCGGCTACTGAGTGAGGGTCGTCAAGGGATTCCCGGTGGGCGGAATCCTCGGTGGGAGGTCAGCCCGGCGCAGCCCGCACCGCCCGGCCTGGCGCCATCTCCTGTGTGTGCCGACGTCGATGCCCCTCGAGCAGATCCCGGTGGGTCACGAATCCCCGCGCAGCGCCGGGGCGACGGGAATCTTCGACGGGAAGATGGCCGACGCCGTTCAGGAGCATCGCCTCCGCCGCGTCCCGAAGGGTCTGATCCTGCCCGATGAAAACGAGTTCCGTGGCGGCAATGTCCTGCGCGGACCGGTCATCGTCCGTCGCTGCCTGGTTCGAGGCCCGCAGGATGTCGGTCTGCGTGATGAGCCCGACCAGCATGCCGTCGTCATCGACCACGGCGGCAAACGCTCCGCGTGCGCCGTCGTCCGGCGATCGGGTCAGCCAGAGACGCGTCAATTCCGATAACGGCGTGTTCGGCGCGACAGTACAGGGTGCCGGCGCCAGCACCTCGCCCACCGTGACCATGGTCAGGGGATCCGCCTCGTACCCCTGGGGCACGCGCAACCCCCGCCGCACGAGCTTCCGTGTCATGATCGTGTCGTGCGGCTGCATGAACTCCGCCACCCCCACCGCGATCACCACCACCAGCATGAGTGGCAGTACGGCATCGTAATCCTGGGTGATCTCGAAAGCGAAGATGATCAACGCGAACGGGGTCCTCGCGGCTGCTCCAAAGATTGCGGCCATTCCCGTCACCGCGAACGCCCGTGGATCCAGCGCTCCCATGCCGGTGAGGTTTGCCAGATCGGCGAATAGTATCCCCAGCGCCGCGCCGGTCATGAACAGGGGCGCGAGCAGGCCGCCGGAGGTACCCGCCCCCAGCGAAAGAATCAGCGCAACGAACTTGAACACGAAGACCAGGACGACGATTGCCACGGCCAGGTGATTGTTCAGCAACGCCTCGATCGTCCCGTAGCCGACCCCGAGGACCCGCGGCACGCTCAGCCCGATGATGCCCAGCGCGACCCCCCCCAGGGCGGGTTTCAGCATCTCGTTCACGGGCAGGCGATCGAACGCGTCCTCCACGCGATAGAGGAGATGTGTGGCGGCGACGGCAAGGACACCGCACAGGACGCCGAACATGATGTACCAGGGCATGGTACCGGGCAGCCCGAACCGGACGTCCCCGACGGCAAACAGGGGGCCGCTGCCGGTCAGCCCGTATCGCACGGACGTCGCCACGACAGCGGTGATCGCCAGCGGAACCAGCGACCGTGTACGGTATTCGAACAGGAGCAGCTCGACGGCGAGCACGACGGCCGCAACCGGCGTACCGAAGACGGCCGCCATCCCGCCGGCCGCCCCGCAACCCAGGAGGATGCGGCGCTCGATCGGGCTCAGTGACAGGATCTGCCCCATGAGCGAGCCGATCGCGCCGCCGGTCTGGATAATCGGTCCTTCGGCTCCGAATGGCCCGCCGGTACCGATGGCAACGACGATGGACAGGGGCTTGTACAGCGCGACACGGGGGGACACCCGGCTGTCCCTGGTGAGGATTGCCTCCATCGCTTCCGGAATTCCGTGGCCCTTGATCTGCGGGGTGCCGTATCGGGCCATGAGTCCCACGACCAGACCGCCGATTATCGGGACGACCACGATCAGGGGGCCCAGCCAAGGATGGACGATATCCGGAATCGAGGTGCCGATGCGGCCGAAGAAGACGACATTCGTGACGACACCGATGAGGCGCAGCAGTGCAATGGCGATGAGTCCGGCCGCGACACCGGTAAGCGCGGCCAGCAGCCACAGGCGCAGGCTGCGACTGACCACGGAACGAGTCGGGGATATCGGCATGGACTTTGGCGGTCAATCCGGAGTTACTGTGACTGAACGGCTATCACAATATATCGTAAAACGACATTATCAACCAACAGGTGACCCGGACGATCCAATGACGACGAGACGTTTCACGGATGACGAGTATCGGCGCATTGCGGCTTTTCGGATCGAGCTGCGCCGCTTCCTGCACATCAGCGAGGAAGCCGCTCGCGCGGAGCACCTGACGCCGCAGCAGCATCAGGCACTTCTGGCGGTACGCGGTGCGCCATCCGGCGCCCCCCCGACTGTCGGCCAGCTGGCCGACTGGCTCCAGATTCGCCCGCATAGCGCGTTCGAACTCGTGTCACGCATGGTCGAACGCAATCTCTTGCGGCGGCTCCCGTCGGAAGACGATCGCCGCCGTGTTTGCCTGGCTCTGACCGTCCATGGAGCGGAGCGACTCGAGCGGTTGACGGAAGCCCATCGAGCGGAGCTCCGCCGCCTCGGCGAATCCATCATCGAGGCGGCGCGCTCGCTCGATCGCGAAGATCCAGGTCGGGGCAGCGACAGCGCCGCCGACAGCATGAACCGCGACGGCGCGGAATCCGGGTCGTGACATCGTGCCGGCGCGAGCGCCCGGTCCGCAGGTCGCGCGCGGGCGCCGTGTTGCAACGCCCCGCACCACCCACTACCCTCGCCGGGTGCCGCCGGGCGGATCACGGTGTCGGCCGTCCCGGTTCCCTGCGGCAGGTCGATCCCGCTCCCTGGAGACGCCGATGACGATCAGCCCGCGGCACCCTGTGACGATCGCGCTGCGCGCCTGGCGTCCCGCGAGCGACACGGGAGCGTACTCACGGTGAGCGGCGGCGACCCCAGGCTCGACGCCTACGACGTCCGCATCCTCGCCGCGCTCCAGCGCCACGGGCGGATCACGAAGCTGGCCCTCGCCGAGGAGATCGGGCTCTCGCCCAGCCCGTGCTGGGAGCGCATGCGCCGCCTCGAGAAGCACGGCCTGATCCGCGGTTACCACGCCGACATCGATCTCGAACGGCTGCTGCACACGGCGACGATCCTGGTGGAAGTGACGCTGCGCAGCCACCAGGCGCGGGATTTCGAACGCTTCGAGCATGCCGTGATGGATGTGCCGGAGGTCGTCGAGTGCTACAGCACGGGCGGCGGCATCGACTATCTGCTCCGCGTGGTCGCACTCGACATCGACCACTACCAGCGCATCATCGACGCCCTGCTCCTGGCCGAGGTCGGGATCGATCGCTACTTCACGTACATCGTGACGAAGCAGGTGAAGGCGGCGCGAGAGACGCCGCTGGTGCACCTGCTGCAGAAGGCGGGCGACCCGCGCGCACCGCGCGCCTGAACCGGTGCGCCCGCTGCGGCTCAGCTTCGATAGCGGCGGATCAGCGCCATCGTCGAACCGTCCCAGCCCTGCGCGTGCTCGGTTCCGGCCAGCACCGGTGTCAGCACGCGGGCCAGCTCCTTGCCGCGCTCGACACCCCACTGGTCGAACGGATTGATCCGCCAGATCATGGCCTGGCAGAACACCCGGTGCTCGTGCAGCGCCAGCAGCGCGCCCAGCGTGCGTGGCGTCAGCCCGTCGAGCAGGAAGGTCACGCTGGGACGATCGCCGGGCATCGCGCGATGCGGGCGCAGGCGTTCTCCGACACCGGCGCGGCGCAACGCCTCGGTGCTGCGTCCCTCGAGCAGCGCGGCCGTCTGGCCGAAGGCATTGGCGGCGAGCGTCTCGCGGTCGGGATCGCCCGGGTCCCGGACCGCGACGAAGTCGCAGGGCACGACCTGCGTACCCTGGTGCAGCCACTGGAAGAACGCGTGCTGCCCCGTGGTCCCGACATGGCCCCAGATGGCGGGCGCGGTGGCGTAGTCCACCGGGCGGCCGTCGCGATCGACGCACTTGCCGTTCGATTCCATCACCAGCTGCTGCAGGTAGGCGGGCAGGCTCGCGAGCCGCTGGGCGTATGGCACCACGACGTGGCTGCGGGCATCCGCGAAATTGCCGTACAAGACGTCGATCAGCGCCAGCAGGAGCGGGAGGTTCTCGGCGTCCGGGGTGTCCCGGAAATGACGGTCGACCTCGGCGGCGCCATCGAGCAGCGCCTCGAACACGTCCATGCCGAGGGCCAGGGCCACCGGCAACCCGATGGCCGACCACAGGGAATAGCGGCCGCCCACCCACTCCCACAGGGGGAGTACGCGCTCGGAATCGATACCCCACGCCTGCGCCCGATCGGCCGCGCCCGTCACCGCGACGAAATGCCCGCGGGCCGCCTGGTCGCCGAAACGCGCCGCCAGCATGTCGAACATCGCACGCGCATTCGCGAGCGTCTCCAGCGTCGTGAAGGTCTTGGAGGCGACGACGAACAGGGTGCGCGCGGGATCCACGCCTTCCAGTACCGACTCGCGATCGGCGGGGTCGACGTTGGCCACGAAATGCACGCGCGGCGTTGCGCGCCGATGCGGCGCGAGCGCCTCGCATGCAAGCCGCGGCCCCAGGTCGGAACCACCGATGCCGATGTTGACGACATCGGTGAAGGCGCCCCCATCCGCGGCGCGCATCGTCCCGTCGTGGACCGCTGCGACCAGTGCGCGCATGCGCTCGCGGGTCTCGGTGACGCGGTCGGCGATGCGCTCGCCGTCGAGTTCCACGTCGCCGAGCTCCGGCGTGCGCAGGGCAGCGTGCAGGGCCGGCCGGCCCTCGGTCGCGTTCACGCGCTCGCCGGCGAACATGCGGTCCCGCCAGCCGGTCACGTCCTGCGCCCGCGCGAGCTCGAGCAGGCTGTCCAGTACGATGGGGGTCAGGTGCGTTTTCGACGCGTCCACCGTGATCCCGCCCACCTGGCGCGTGAGGCGCGCGGTTCGGTCCGGATCCGCGGCGAACAGCTCGGTCAGCGTGACACCGGACTGGGCGGCGTAACGGTCGGCGACGGCGCGCCAGGCAGTGGAATTCGTCAGTCGACTCATGGGCTCACTCCGCCGGAACGGGCACGTTGTCGATCAGGCGCGCCCGCCCGAGATGGGCAGCTGCCAGCACGCGCAGGGCGTGCGGCGGATCATCCGCGCGCGGCGGCGCGAGATCGGCGGCGCGGCGCACCGCGACGTAGGACGGCCGGAAGCCGGCGGCCGCGATCTCGGCCGTCGCGTCGCGCTCGAGGCGACCATGGTCATGCTCGCCGGCCGCGAGGCGGGCCGCCACCCCGCGCAGCGCACCGTACAGGGCCGGCGCGGCCCGCCGCTCCGCGGTGCCCAGGTAGGCGTTGCGCGACGAGAGGGCCAGGCCATCCGCCTCGCGCACGGTCGGGACGCCCACCACGTCGACCGGGAAACCGAGATCGCGCGCGAATCGTCGGATCACCAGCAGTTGCTGGTAGTCCTTCTCGCCGAACAGCGCGACATCCGGTTGGGCCGCGTTGAACAGCTTGGCGACGACCGTGGCCACACCGCTGAAATGCCCGGGCCGGTCGACGCCGCAGAGCGTGTCCTCCAGGCCCGGCACGCGGATCCGCGTGACGACATCCGTGCCGTCCGGGTACAGCGTCGCGACGTCCGGCGTGAACAGGAGGTCGGCCCCGCGCTCGGCCAGGCGCGCCGTGTCGCGCGCGGGACTCCGCGGATAGGTGGCGTAGTCCTCGCCGGGGCCGAACTGCAGCGGGTTGACGAAAACGCTCACGACGACGCGCCGCGCCTGCTGGCGAGCCGCGTCGACCAGTGCGAGGTGGCCCTCGTGGAGGTCACCCATCGTGGGTACGAGCGCGACCCGGTCGCCGCCGGCACGCCAGCGCCGCACCCGTTCGCGGATCGCGTCCGGGGTGACAACCGACTCGATGGCCACGCTATTCGACCGTGTGCTCGGCGGCCGGGAAACTTCGCTCGCGGACACTCTCGACATAGCTGTGGACGGCACCCGCAATCCCGGACGCCTCCCGCATGAAGTCGCGCGCGAAGCGGGGCGGCCTCGGCGTCACGCCCAGCGCATCGTGCAACACGAGGATCTGCCCGTCACAGTCCACGCCGGACCCGATGCCGATCACCGGAACGTTGAGGTTGCGCGTGATTTCGCGTGCCAGTCCCGCGGGCACGCACTCGAGCAGTACCGTGTCGGCGCCGGCGGCCTCGAGCGCGAGCGCATCCTCCAGGATGGCCCGGGCGGACGCCTCGTCGCGTCCCTGCATGCGATAACCGCCGATCTTGTGCACCGACTGCGGCTTCAGGCCGAGATGGGCGCACACGGGGATGCCGCACTCGTTCAGCCGTTGCACGGTCTCCACCTGCGCCCCGCCGCCCTCGAGCTTGACCATCTGCGCCCCGGCCTCCTTCATCATCCGACCGGCATTGGCCAGCGCCGCGTCCGGTGTCGCGAAGCTCAGGAACGGCATGTCGACCATCAGCATGGCCCGCCCGAGCCCGCGGCGCACGGCCCGGGCGTGGTAGATCATGTCGTCGACGGTCACCGGGAGCGTCGTATCGTGCCCCTGGATGACCTGGCCGAGCGTGTCGCCGACCAGCACAACGTCCATGCCCGCGCCATCGAGCACGCGCGCGAAGCTGGCGTCATAGACCGTCATGGCCGCGATGGGCCGGGCATCGTGCTTCATGGACTGCAGCGTCGAGACCGTGACCTCGCCCGCGGGTGGGCTGTACAGGCTCATGTCGATTCCGGGTTGATTCTCGGCAGGGCGCGATACGGGATTATAACGTTGCGCCGATGGCCGAGACAGCGCGGTCCCGAATAGCGGTTCAGAGGGCCCCCAGCGGGGCCGGATTGAAGAAGTGACGTCCGCTGCGCGTGCGGCCCATCTCGTCGAGCAGCGATGCGTAATCCGCCTCGGTCTCGGCGAAATTCACGTCCGCGGCGTTGACGATCAGCAGCGGTGCCGCGTCGTAATCGTGAAAGAACCGCGTGTAGGCGTCGGCCAGGCGCTGGAGATAGCCACCGCTCATCCCGCGCTCGTACTCGATGCCGCGTCGGTCGATGCGGTCCTGCAGGACGTTCACGGGCGCCTGCAGGTATACGACCAGGTCCGGCTGTGGCGCCTCGACGACCAGGTGTCGATACACCTGCTCGTACAGGGCAAGCTCGTCGGCATCGAGGTTCACTTCCGCGAACAGGCGGTCCTTCTCCATCAGGAAATCGGCCACCCACACGGGATTGAACAGGTCGCTCTGGGAGAGCTGGCGCAGCTGTTCCGCCCGCTGCAGGAGGAAATGGAGCTGCGTGGACAACGCCGCCTCGCGCGGATTCCGGTAAAAGCGCTCCAGGAAGGGGTTGTGGTCCGCGCCTTCGAGCAGCAGCGCGGAACCGAACGAATCCGCCAGTCGGCGCGCCAGGGTCGTCTTGCCCACGCCGATCGGTCCCTCGACGACGATGTAGCGCCGCTCCTCGCTCACGCTCCGCGATCCTCCAGTCGCCATGTGCCGTTCCGCCCGACCTGCCGTGCGCAGGCATCGACCCGTCCGAGCCCCGGAATCTCGAGCTCCGGAGCCAGCTCCGCAAGCGGCAGGAGCACGAACGCCCGCTCGCCCGCACCCGGGTGCGGGACCGTCAGCCGGTCGTCGGCAATGCGCCGGTCTCCGAGCAGGATGATATCGAGGTCGAGCACACGTGGCCCCCAGCGCGCGCCGGTCCGTTCGCGGCCGGACGCCCGTTCCAGGTCCTGCAGCGCGTCGAGCAGGGCATGGGGTGAGAGCCGCGTGACGAGATGCACAACGGCATTGACGTAGTCCGGCTGCTCGGCGGGCCCCATCGGCGTGCTGCCGTACAGCGACGACGCCCCGGCCAGTGCCGTCGCCGGCAGCGCCGCCAGGGCGTCGATGGCAGCCCGCACGCGGTCCGCCGGGCCGTCGAGGTTGCTGCCGATCCCGACGTATGCATCCACGGCGCCGGTCATCCGGCCGACTCGTCCCCGTTCGTTCCATCGGCGTTTCCGCGCCCGCGCCTGCGCCGCCCCCCGCGCCGACGGCGTCGCCGCGGCCCGGCGTCCGCGGGCGGCTCGGACGCGGCAGACCCGCCCTCGCCCACGTGCGCGTTCATGGCCTCTTCCCACCAGGTGCAGGTGTCGGCGAGATCCTCGCCGGCATCGCGGCGCAGGCACATGAAGTCCCAGGCCGCCCGCAGCCGCGGGTGGCCGAGCAGACGCCGCGCCCGCTTGCCACGATAGCGTTCGAGCTTGGGCTGGAGGACCCAGATCTCGCGCATGGGTCCGGAAAACCGCTTCGGCAGCGATGTGTAGCCCTGCTGCTCATCGACGGCGCGCCCCGCGGCCCGCTGCATCGCCATCACCGGGGACTCGCCGTCGCGCTCCAGCTCGGCCGCGAGGCGCGTCACGCTCGGCCACAGGAACATGCCGTACAGGAACGCCGGGGTGACCGGCTTGTCCTCCGCGAGGCGCCGGTCGGTATTCGCGAGCGCCGCCTCCACGAGCCGGACGTACAGTTCGTCGCCGGACTTCATTGCCCGGTCGGCCGCCGGAAAGAGGTATTGCAGGAGGTCGAGGCGGCGCAACGGCCCGAGGCTCTTCGCGGCGTGCCCCGTCTGGAACAGCTTGAGCGCCTCGTCGAAGAGACGCGACGCGGGGATGTCGCGCAGCAGCGAACCGAACTCGGCGATCGGCGCGGCGGTCGCCGGGTCGATTTCGAAATCCAGCTTGGCGGCGAACCGGGCCGCCCGCAGCATCCGCACGGGATCCTCGCGGTAGCGTACCTCCGGATCGCCGATCAGGCGCAGGCGCCGGGCCTCGAGATCGTCCATGCCGCCGACGTAGTCGATGACGGCGAAACGCGAGATATCGTAGTAGAGCCCATTGATGGTGAAGTCGCGACGGAAGGCATCGTCCTCGATCGTGCCGAACACGTTGTCGCGCAGGACGCGGCCGTCGTCGTGCACCGCCGCCTCGTCGCCCTCGCCACCGCCGTAATGGGCGCGGAAGGTCGCCACCTCCACCACGTCGCGCCCGAAGACCACGTGGGCCAGGCGGAAGCGACGCCCGATGAGCCGGCAGTTGCGGAACAGCGCACGCACTTCTTCCGGCGTGGCGTCCGTCGCCACGTCGAAGTCCTTGGGATGCATGCCGAGCAACAGGTCACGCACGCCGCCGCCGACGAGGTGGGCCTGGTACCCGGCCTTGCTCAGCCGATAGAGCACCTTGAGCGCATTCGGGTTGATGTCCCGCCGCGAGATGACGTGACGGTCGCGCGGAACGATGCGCGGCTCGCCCGGCGGTGCGCCTGCCGCGGATCCGGACCGCGCGGCAGTTGCCGCCGGTTCCGCCGGCGGCGCCTCAGAGTGCGGCATCGCCTTCCTCTCCGGTGCGGATGCGGATGACCCGCTCCACCGGCTCGACGAAGATCTTGCCGTCCCCGATCTTGCCCGTGTGCGCGGCTCGCGCGATGGACTCGACAGCGCCGTCGGCGACCTCGTCCGCGACCACGACCTCGAGCCGGATCTTCGGCAGGAAGTCGATTACGTACTCGGCCCCGCGGTAGAGCTCCGTGTGGCCCTTCTGGCGACCGAATCCCTTCACCTCGGTCACCGTCATGCCGTTCACGCCGGCCTCGGACAGGGCCTCGCGCACATCGTCGAGCTTGTAGGGCTTGATGATCGCGGTAATGCGCTTCATGCACGGGACTCCAGCGACCCGGGACCGAGAAGGGCCTGTAACATAGCATGCCGGCCGGACCCGCCCAATCCGGGGGCTCAGTCGTCGGACGGGTCGGGGCCCTCGCGGCGAAAGCGGATGTAGGCACGACGGGCGCGGCGGTCGGGGCGCGCGCGATCGAACACGACGGCCGCGCGCCGAGCGCGTCGCTCCCGGGCGTTGCGCTCGCGCTCGACACGGCTGTCGGCGGTCTCCTCGTACAGCGTGCGCGCTTCCGGCGCGGGCCGCCGCTTCTCGTTGAGCGCGTGCACGACGACGGTGAAGCGGCCTGCCGGACAGGTGACCGCGAGCGTGTCGCCCGGTACGACGGTCTTCGCCGGCTTGGCGCGCGTGCCGTTGATCTCGACCTTGCCCGCGCCGACCGCCGCGCGCGCGAGCGAGCGCGTCTTGAAGAAGCGTGCCGCCCACAGCCACCGATCGACGCGCTGGCGCCCTGCAGGCGTGTCCCCGCCGGCAGCCGCCGGATCGGCGCTCATGCGATCGTGGCCACCACCACGGTCACGTTATCGCGCCCGCCCGATACCAGCGCCTCGTTCACCAGCTCCTTGACCGCGGACGCGTCGGCCGCGTGGGACGCGAGCAGCTCGGCGATCCGGTCATCGTCGAGCTCGCCCGTCAGCCCGTCGCTGCACAGGACCACGCGATCGCCGGACTCGATCGCGACCGTATTGATCTCGACGTCACCATTCTCGAGCGACTCGCTGCCGACACACTGCGCCAGCACGTGGCGCTCGGGATGCGAGGCGACCTCGGATTCCTCCAGGAGTCCGGCGTCCACCAGGGTCTGGACGTACGAGTGATCCCGCGTCAAGGGGCGCAACTCACGCCCGCGGTACAGGTAGCCCCGGCTGTCGCCCACCCATACGGCTTCGAGATGATGGCCGTGCAGGCGGCAGGCAACGCACGTGGTCCCCATTCCGGGCGCGCCGCGCCCGTCGCGGGCCGCGAGCAGAACCGCCTCGTTGGCCGTGAAGATGGCATCCGCCAGCGACCGCCCCTTGCCGACGACCTCGGCCTCGACGGTGTCGACCGTGATCCTGCTGGCCACCTCCCCGGCCTCGTGCCCCCCCATGCCATCCGCCACGACCAGCAGGCCCGCGCCCTCGTTGACCCGCAGCGAGTCCTCGTTGTGCTCGCGGAACAGGCCCACGTCGCTCGCGTGAGCGATGCTGGAGAACGGTGCGCTCATGCGCATGGAGTCCGGCCAGAACATGTCGGCATCGCAGGCAATTCCCGCGCCAGTCGTGGGTTCCGGCGCGCGTCCCGTGGCTTTCCCGAATTCATGGTAACGAGGTTCGCCGCAGGTTCGTAGGGTTTTCGGGGGCATTCCGCGAATGCTGCGGCGCGCCATTGCGCACGTTCGGGCGCGGCACGCGGGTGCGCGGAAGGCCCCGCGGCCGCAGCGACGGGCCGCGATTGCGCGGCGCGCGCCCGTCCGCGCACACGCAAGGGCCCCGCGGAGCGGGGCCCTTGCGCATATGCATGGCGGAGAGGGTGGGATTGCGCGGCCCATCCTGGGCCGCGTCCTGCGGACTCGCAGGCCTGCGGCCCGCTCGCGCCGATTCGCTCCCCGCGAATCGGTCGAACCCGGGTGCG
>Ga0209918_1000054_pt1 | contig 87239 bp, 98 predicted proteins | sample SalPonD_shore_MG_FD_185712 | JGI IMG/M metagenome (GOLD analysis project Ga0209918, IMG submission 185712) | Salt pond soil microbial communities from South San Francisco under conditions of wetland restoration - Salt Pond MetaG... | ecosystem: Environmental > Aquatic > Marine > Intertidal zone...
CGCTTAGTAGGGTCGACCTCCGGCGACTAGGTACCTGATATACCCTCGGACCGTCTCAATAGCGATCGGCGCCGCTTAGTAGGGTCGACCTCCGGCGACTAGGTACCTGATATACCCTCGGACCGTCTCAATAGCGATCGGCGCCGCTTAGTAGGGTCGACGTGCGAGCATCCGTATCAACAACACGCTCGCCCAACACGTCTCAATAGCGATCGGCGCCGCTTAGTAGGGTCGACGGGAACCATACGAGCTGCTTCGGGCGTCGATACTTGTCTCAATAGCGATCGGCGCCGCTTAGTAGGGTCGAACCGTGTTCCGATGACAACGGCAACTCTTGGGACTACAGCTCAATAGCGATCGGCGCCGTTTGGTAGCATTGACTCGTGACGAGTCTATCCCACTAACACTCCTTTCCGATTATCTGGTGGTCGAATCAGTGCTGGAGCGATCGTAGGCTCGACAAGCTTTGCGATGAACGCTCGGGATTGCTCGACGTTCCGGGCGTGGCTTAGTGGCTCGGTACCGGCAAGTGCTCCCCGCAATAGCCGATCACTATCTTGCCGCGCTCGCTGTCGACCGCGAAATGCACGCGAAGCGTCTTGGTCGTGTCGTCGTCAACGCCGATTTTCAGGTGCTGGAACATTTCCACGTCTTCGCCCCGGTATTGGAAGGTTCTGGCGCGGCGCAGCGGCTTCGAGCCCTTTACCTTCTCCGACTCCTGGGCGGCGTAATGATTGTTACCGAAGACCTCGCGCGCCTTGCTATCGCCGCCGTCTAGCACCGCCACGCGATATTCGGTGACCAATCGGCGGAGCATGTCCAACAACTGACGGCCCTTGAGGAAGTCGCCAGACTTGCGGGCACTATCGCGCGCGCTTTCCAACACCACGCACTCGGCGGGGAATACCTCCTCTATCAGGTCCAGGCACTCCCGGGGTGTCGGTGGATCGGAGCGCCGCGCCCACTCGATCAGCCGGGCCGCATCCAGGTCTGGGGCCGAGGATTGTCCGGCTGCCTCGAGGCGGTCTTTGAGGCTTTGGATGGTGTACTCCCGTTTCGCGCCCTCATCGCGAAGCTCGCCGATTTCGCTGTTGGCCGTGTCCAGTTCGCGCTGGAGCTGCTCGTTTTGCGCCTCCAGCGCCTTGGTGCTCTCCTCGCTGGCCATCGCCAGTTCCCAGACCGCCTCCAGCTCGCCATCGAGCTCCTGGCGCAGTTGTCCCTCATCCATTTCCTCGCGCCGCGCGCGGGCCTGCTCGAGTCGGCGCCGCAGGGCCAGCTGCTTGACCCCTTCGGGCTGGATGCGTTTGCGCGACCGGGGGATATTGGTGTTGTTGGTCACCCACGCAAGGATTTTCGCCAGGCGCGTATTGTGTGCCCCCCAGTCGCGGATCTGGTCGGCCAAGAATAGCTTGCCGCGCACGAACCCGTTGGGGGCGGGGGTATGCAGTATATTGATTGCCCCCGCCCAGGCCGACCAGTGGCGGCCGATCACCTCCTCGAGCTCGTAGCTGTCGAACTGCGGGTCGACCGAGACCACTTGAGCGAGCCCGACGAGTTGGCGTTGTAGGCGCTCGGGATCGACCAGGTACTCCTCATTGCGCGTCGGACTGACCAGGACGATGACGTGCGCCCGTTCCGGGCGCTCGATGTCCGCGCGCAGCCCCCGATAACTATCCGTGTCTGGCCCGACGGTCTTGACCGATAGACCGCAGACGTCGCCCGCAAAGTCCGCGTCCGTTGCCTCGGTGACGTTGTCGACCAGATAGCGGATAAGACGGGGACTCGATGCGGTGACCGTCTCGTCGACGAGTGTGCTGAGTTCCTCGGTGCGCACCACGCAGCTCAGATCCACGCCCCCAGGCGCGTCCTTGAGGCCGACTTCGGTCACCCATTGGCGACCGGGCACGGCCGCATCGGTGTTTTTGAGTATCCAGGCGTACATGCGCGGGTCGCCGTCGTCCGCTGCGACGATTCGCAACCAGGACCGGGTATCGCCGCGGCGACCTTCATACTCGCCGTCAGAGCGAACAGCACGGCCGCTCAACGTAAAGCCGAGTTGGTTCTTAAACCATCCGCGCAGCGCGCTGACCACCGCCGCTTCGGCACCCGCGCCTTCGATCGTCAAATGATTCGCGTACACCAGCATCAGGCGGACCTCTCAAGAGTCGCCCAGGCGTTGTTGCCTGAGCGGCGGTCGGTTTTATTTGTAAGGAACGGTTAGCGTGCCTAAGTGCCCCTTCACAAGAGAGCCCTTAAAGGACAGGCGACGCTTTATGTTTTTGACGATGCCCTTCATGCCGGGTCGAATATAAAGGACATGCTTATACCCGGCGGCGACGAGTTTCTTGACGAGCTTGACGGGCCGCAGATCATGCTTGTCTTCGCCGTAGACATAGATAATGGACTTATAACCGCGTAGATAGCGTTCGGAACTAGAGAGGTAGTTGTTTTTCTTTACGATACTAAGTACCTTCTCGGCATTGAAATGGCTCGGCGGCATCCAGATGCCGTTCTGCATCCGCGACTTGTTGAATGCGGCTTTGCTGCGGGTGTCAAACATGACCTTCCAGGCGGCGTTCCCATTCAGAACAAATCGCCAGTCTTTAGGGGTCGAGGTAAGAACAGTGGCCCCAGGGATTTTGGTGGGGGCGCTATGCTTACCGGCAAAGGCGGCAGCCGGAACGATAAAGGCAGCGAGAATGATGGCAGTGATACAGCGTTTCACGACAGTCCTCCGTTTGATGGTTGAGTGACAATGTATGATTGGCCCCGTTCGGGCGTGACGAGGTGGGGGGCCTTCCTGGCGGGACTCACCATTGAGTTTGCTCGTTATACCCCCCAATCCACGCGCCCACGGGCGAGGCGACCGACGATGTGGTCGTGATGCTCGTGCTTCTCTGTGTGCAGGTAGAGCAGGGTGGTGTTGATGTTCTTGTGTCGCGCGAATTGCATGACATCGCGCGGATTGCGTGGGTTGTCCGCGTCGTTCAGCAGGTGAGTGATCACGGTGTGACGCAACCAGTGCGGCGTGGCGCGCACGAGCCGCTCGGCGATGGCGCCCTCAGCACTGGCCGCCGCGGCCAGGCGAAAGAGTTTCTCGATCCGTGCACGCAAATGACGAACGCTAATGCCCTGGCGCACCGGTTGGCCCGCCGCGTCGCTCTCGCCAATGCCCGGCTCGAGGCTGAAGGCCAGCGGCACCTGCTCGCCCGGGCGGGCCGCCGGTGGCAGCCCTAGATAGGCGCGGGTCTCCTGCAGGATGGGACCGAACCACGGCAGCACCGGTATGCCCGTGGCCGCCGAGCGGCCTTTGCCCGTGACGTACCAGAACAAGCGGCCATCGGCGCCCCACCGGAAGCTGGTCATGGAGTGGTTCGCCCACTCATGGATGCGCGCGGCCGTGGCGTACATCCCCAGCACGCAAAAGCGCCATTGATGAAAGCGGGCGAGATCCTCCGGGCTCTCCCGGGGCAGGGCCTCGAGGTAGGCGCAGAGCCATTGCCAGGTCGCCAGCGGCAGGAAGCGCTCAACCGCCTCAACCGAGGCGCTGGGCGTCGACGGCTGGGCCTCGGCGCTCGTCTCGCCCTGGGGGGCCGCCGCCTCGTCGGCCACTGACGCGGCATCGCCCGCGGGCACGGCGCTCGAGGCGAGGAGGGTGGCCGGGGCGCGGCGCGGCGCGGCCCCGACATCGAGGTCGCCAAAGCCGATCGCCCGATCGGCGCCCCGTTGGTTGTCTGCCCCGGCGAGGCTATGACGGCCGCGGCGGCGAAAGGCGTTGATCGCCAGATAGCCCTCGTCGACCGCGTAGTTGAAAAAGCCCTCGAGCACCGTCAGGCAGTGCTGGCGGCTTTTCTCGCTCATCGGCCGATCGGCGAACGGGCGCCACAGTGGATTGGGTCGGCGCTGCTCGCCATTGTCCGTGAACCGGCGCACCCCCGGTCCGTGCCACCAATCCAGATGCTGGTGGGCCCGGCTGGCATCGACCGGTTGCGCCAGGAACTGGGCGTACGCCGCAGCATCGTCGAGCGTCAACCCGGACGGGGGCTTGCCGCGCTCGACGAGCGCCCACAGCAACAAGCGCTGCAGCTCCAGCAGATAACGCCGGCGCGTGGTGCTCATGGCGTAGCTGTGTACGAAGGCGGTGATGACCTGCAGATCGTGGGCCCAATGATGAGGGTTCGGGTGATGGGCGAACTCACCGCGCAGCACGGTGGCGGCGCCAGCCGGGTCGTGGCTGGCGTGTTCATAGAGGGCCTGGAGGAACTCGCCGGGTGATGGTGCCTGCTGGTGCAGCCGATCGAGCGTGTGCTCGATGGGACCCTGGTGCGCGCTCAGGCGCTCCAGGGCACTGGCCGAGCGCGGCTCGGGCTCTGGACTATCGGTCCGCTCGGCCATGGGTGGATGCTCGTCGCTCGTCGATACTCATTACAGTCGTAGGCTCGTTCTTGTTTGTGGCTGCCGACCCTCCCAACAGTGTATTACACATTGCCTGACAATTCCTACTCCCGTTCAGTCGTTTAGGTATCTCCGTTAATTTAGGTTAACGGTCCACCGGGCCGGGGGAGGCGCTTAGAGCGTAATTCTGCTACAGTAGACGTAATACGCTATCTGCGTTACGAATACCTCTTATGTTAAATAGCGAGGTCTCTATGACGAGCTCCAATACCACAATTCGCCACGGTACACCGATGCGCGTGCTGCGCGGCCCGCGTGAGGGCGAACGTGGCGTAGTCGCACGCCGGTGTGAGCGCACCGGCTGGGTTTGGCTGACGTTGGAGCGCTACCGGCGGGCACCGAGCTACGGCGCCGTGGAGTTCGGCCCCTATGTGCCGGGCGTCGACGTCCAGGTCGCGCGGCGCGGCCAATGAGCACCGAAAACGCCCCGCTCACGCCGGCGCAGCGCAAGCTCTGGGAGGCGGCCGACCAGGTCCTGGCCAACGGTGAGTTGCCCACCCCCCAGAAGGTGCGACAACGCGCCGGTGGCGGCAGCTACTCGACCATCGGCCCCGTGCTGGAGCGCTGGGCGAACTCCCTGGCCGAACGACTGCTGCGCATCGGCCCCCTGAGCGAGACGCTCACACCGGAGGTGGTACAGGCCTTCTCTGCCCTCTGGGACCAGGTCTACGCGCTGGCCGAGGGCGCCGTGCGCGATCGCCTGCGCGGCGAGCAGCAAGCGGTGGAGGCGGCGCGCCAGGATCTGGCCGCCGAGCGCCAGCACCTCCAGGAGCAGGCCCAGGCGAGCGTTGCGGCCGCCGAGGAGCGCGCCCGCCAGGCCCGCGCTCGTGGCGAGCAGATCGAGGAACAGCTGGCGCAAAGCGCCCAGGACGTACACCAGCTGCGCGAGGCACTGGCCGGTGCCGAGGCCCGGGCGGAGGCGGCCAGTGAACGGCGCGATGCCGCCCGCCAGGAGCGCGATGAACTACGTCAGGAATTGCAGCGTGCCCGCGACGAGCACGCAGCGGCGCTGGAGCGCGAGAGCGCTCGCTACGAGGCGATGGAGCGTCAGTTGGGCACCCGTATCGAGGAGGAGCATCAGGGCCGTGAGCGCGCTGAGGGGCGTCTGGCGCAGGCGCAGCAGGCGGCGAACGACGCGGCCTCGGAGCGGGACCGGCTCGGCGAACAGCTCACCGCCGCCCGCGAACAGCTCGAGGCGCTGGGCGGCCAATTGGCCCGCCGGGACGAGGCGCTGTCCGAGGCTCAGGATCAGTCACTGCAGCTCAGCCGCGACAACGCGGCCCTTGAGGCGCGGCTGGCCGAGTCCAACCGGGCCCTTCAGGACCTGCAGCAGCGGGTCAGCTCCGAGCACGACGCGCTGACGGAGGCGCGGGCCAAGGTAGAGTGGCTGGAGGAACGCGCCGCGGATCTGGAACGGCAGTTGCGCGAGGCCGTCCCGCGCGGCCAACAACCGCCCCCAGGGTCCGACTGACGCGGTGGCGTTTCGCGCCGCCAGAGGCCGCCTCGCCACTTCCCTTCCTACCCAGGGTTGGCCCGTTGGCAGTCATGCGTCCTTGTACACGTAGACACGATACTCGCCATGCGGCGAGAACCCCTGTTGCCGAGCTTGGTGGATGGCCTGCTCGAGCACGCCCAGCTCGTCATGTTCGTCCCAGAAGATACGCGCCGCCCGGTCCTTTCCACTGGCTCGGTCCCGGTGCTTAAACTGCACCTGCCAATATACTTCCCTCGAATTACCAGCCCCCTCGTCGCCTGTGCCGCGTGTCATTACGCATCTTCCTTCGCTCTTTTCAGCAGATCGGCGAGCCGTGCCGCTGCTTGCCCAAAGGCGCGCGCCGCACCCGGGTCACGGCGCACAAGCTCGGGATCTGCCGACTTTGCCTCCCACTCCGCTTGAATCTCTGCGACGGCCGTTGGCGTGATCGCCAAACTCTCATAGCACCCGGTCCCCTCGCCGCTCACGTGCACCCTCACCGGTCCTCCACACACTGAGCATTTATCCGTCATGTTCTCTGTCCTCTACAGTAAATCGCCTCGCCGCGGACTGGCACCGTCACCCGCCGTCCGGCCGGCCATACGTCGCACGATACTGGTACGCCTCTTCGGTATCCGGTACGAGTCCGGCCATCTCGAGAATCTGACGCTCCCAGGCGCCCGGGCGGCGGCTACCGTCTGCTATGGCCACCGCAACCGTGGCGAGCAACTCGGAGACCGTTTCGCACGGGTTGGGCGCCCCGTGCTTGTTATGCAGCTCGACCAGATAGTCCAGTTCGGCGGCCACACCGTCAGAGAGTTCAATTTCAATGCGCTTCATAAGATTGTCTCCACATTCGCCCTCCCGGCGCGCTGGCCCGCTAATTGCGGTGCCCTTACGCGCGACAGCTCATCCTAGACGCCACAACCCCTCCTCCAGATGGGCTTTCCCTAGCACGTGCAGCGCGGACAGCACTTGCTCGACGGATTTGATCGGCTTGCGCTTGAATTGTGCACTCAGCGCCTCCGCAGCCTGCGGGCCCGCCGCGAGCATCTCGCATACGGCCTCGACTTGTTCTGGCATGGTTTTCGGCCACGCAGGTTTTTCCTTCTCTTCGGTCGTCGGCTCAATGGCCGCGCTTCCCCTGCCTTGCTCCTCTAAGGCCCCCTGCGTTGCCGTTGACGCCTGGAAATCCGGGCGCAGCCAGCGCACATGTCCCCTCGCCTCCTCGGCCACTCGCTCGGCATTGAGCGCTACCAGCCTAGATAACAACTCTTCTTCGGCTTCGGCCTGTTCTTGCGAGCGGTCACGATACGGAGTCGTCGCGCCTGGACATCCGACGAGACGCTCCGCGAGGTCGTCCCACCCATAGGCCCTGAATACCGCGCGGTCTAGCTCGTCATGGAGGTCCTTCAGGACGGATACGACGCCCTGCTCATGCACCGTCCGCTCCTTGTTGTTCAGCGCTTCTCCAGCGTTTAGCTTCTCAAGCACGTTGTAGACGTCTGTTATCGTCAATTGTGCGTAGCGCTCCTGCTGCTGCTTGCGATGACTGTCTATTTGTTCGCCCAAGTCGCGGATTCGCCCCACATCTGCTTCGCCCTCAAGAGGGAACGGGAAGTTCAGAAAGCATGGCCCATTCTGCCACCGGGGCCGGGATTCCAATCTACCTCCTTGCGCCAACGCCCATCGGACATGCACGCGGCTCGACAGGCAGCCAAGGAAGAACGGATCATTCAATGCCACCACAGCCAGCGAACCGTCGGCCAGGCATTCCTTGCTGTCGAGCATAACGAAATACCGATGTTTCGATACCTCGCTTGTTACGATATAGCGGTCTAGTCCCGCCACTGCTGCACGCATACCAGGCCGGGCTTCTCCATATATCCAGAATCGCTCTCGGTGCGCTTTGCGTTTCACCTCTTGCCTGTAGGGCTTTACCTGCTCGATGACTTGCTGATAGCCCGCCGGGAACTGCCTTTGCGCCTGCTCTGCTGTAAGACCGAAGAAATCAATGCAGTAGCGTGGCTCTCTCCGATTCGTCAAATCTTTGCCCGCCACGAGGCGGGGCAAGAAACGTATCCATTGTGGGTTCTGATGAAGCCACGCCTCACGCTTTTGTGCGTCGACGAGAAAGCCCTCTCCCACCAGTTTGACTCCCTGGAACACCAGTCCACTGTTGGACGCCAGCCCGGCCGCGTCCATCAACGGCGCGCCGACGGTCAGATCTGCAAAAATACGCCCACGGCGCACATCGAACTCCACCTCCTTGGCCTCTCCGCCAGCGTCGCGTTCGGTAGCCACGCGCCACAACTGCCCCTTATGCGCACCTTGTCGTGCAACGGTCATGGCTATACGCACCGCCGCGCCATCGGCGGCGTCCACCCATGGGTGATCTGGTACTGCGAACACGAGGGACATGCCCCTCTCACAATGCGGCGCCACCACCGCGCGGTTCTTGCTCTGCGTGATACTGTTGGTGGTGATGAATCCGAAGCGCCTCGCCTTGCCATCCGCGACCAGCTCGGCGGCTTTATGCCACCAATACATCACGAAATCACAGGCCGGCAGATCGCTGTAGACCTCACGCACCGCGTCGACATAGCCGTCGCCTAGCACATCCCGCATGCGTTTTTCTCCGATAAACGGCGGATTCCCCACGATGAAGTCGGCCTCCGGCCACGGAGCGCTACGTGGGTGGAGGTACTTATAGATCGGTCTACGCTTGTCCTCATCAGGGACCGGCTCGCCGGTGACAGGGCTCTTGGCGTAGCTCACACCATCCCAAATGGTAGTTGGCACGCCGTCGCCGTCGGTTAGCGGGGTTACGTTGTCGTATTCAATTAAGGCGTCGCGGTGCTCTATGTTGTGAAAATCGCGGATGATGGGCTCCGGTATATCCAGGACCTGGCGAAGTCGGTAATGCCACTGCAGGTAACCAATCCACAGCACCACTTCGGCAATCGCCGCGGCTCTTGGGTTGATCTCTAGCCCCAGAAATTGGTGCGGATCGACGGCCAACCCTTCGGCCTCCAGCATTGCCTGGCCGCCGCTGAGCTCCGCCACTACATTGAGCACCTCGCCTTCCAGGCGTTTTAAGTGCTCCAGAGAAACGTACAAGAAATTACCGCTACCGCAGGCCGGGTCAAGGACCCGTATTTGGCATAGCCGGTAATGAAATTCCTTGAGTTCGTTGATCGCCTTATCGCGCTTGCCCTTCTCAAGCCACGCCGCAGCGGCGACCTGGACGGTTTGCCACTCCGCCCGAAGGGGCTCGACAATCGTGGGCATGACAAGCCGCTCGACGTAGGCCCGCGGCGTGTAGTGCGCCCCTAACTTATGGCGCTCGCGCGGGTCGAGAGCGCGCTCCAGCAAGGTGCCGAAGATCGCCGGCTCGACATAGCGCCAGTCCGCCTTGGCCGCGTCGAGCAATAGGCCAATCTCTTCCGCACCCAAAGGAATCGGCTGAATGTCGCGGAATAGCCCCCCGTTGAAGTGGCGGATCTTCTCCATGGTGCGCGAGTCGAATCCGCCCGTGTTCATCGTTTGCCAGAATTGGTCCAGCGCCGCGACGAACGCGTCGGGCTTGTCCTTGAGGTGCTCAAGGAGAGTGGTGAAACTGTCCCGCGGCAGTAATTCGACGTCCTCGCTGAACATTGTGAACAGGCAGCGCTTCAAGAAATGCGCCACCCGATCGGGGGTGTAGCCTCGGCCTTCGAGGGCCCGCGCCAACTCGGCCAGCTTCGCGCTGACTTGACGCGTGACCTTCGCCGCGACTTTGCTAGGGTCGAGGCTTTCCGGATCAAGCCACAACAAGCGAAGACGACGCTGGATTTCTGGCTCTCGCAGGTCTTCCAGCGTGACCCGATGATGCGCGGGGTCGGGAAACGGGACGTAGGTGCCGCCTGACCTGGTAAACTCCGAATACAGCTCGAGCGATCGCCCCACGTCGGTGACGACGATGAATGGCGGCCTTCCCTCCGGTCCAGGCAGGGCGCGCACATACTGATCGGCCTGGTTCTGGGCCGCCAGCATTGCCTTATCCCATCCCTCCGAGTTCAGGGGTCGACCGGTCTGTTTGGCCTCCAGGACGAAGCACCCCCGCCGGTAGAGGTCTATGTAACCGCGCTGTGCGGTCCCATCCGGGTTATGTATATCTACGCGTCGCTCGAAGACGTAGTCGTTCTTCTCGAGCTTCTCATGCGCGGGGTGGGGTGGAGGAAGGTCTAGAAGGGAGCACAGTTCGGTGAGGAACAACTGATAGTTCGCTCGCTCTGTTCCGTTCGCGTGGCGCCATCGCTCAATAAACCGTTCTACGGCGGCGGCCTCTGCCTCAAACTGGTTCGCCATTACCTCGCTTACCTTGCTAATTGTTTATGGCTCTGGTGTCAGTCTTGCGCAGGGGTTACTCGCTGGACGGCCCTAAGCGGATACCCCCCCGCGGCCCTCGCAGCAAATGGCCTGAGTCGATCGCGGCGTTAATCGCCTCCACGGCCTCCGGTGCATTATCGGGAAATCTCTGAATGAGGGCCTGCAGGAGTGCCTGCTCTTGCTCGACGGTCCCCCCCAGGGTTTTAGAAGCGGTCAAAACATCTTGTGTCGTAATCACCACGCGCCCTCCCTCGCTTCATATTCGCCATACCAGCCGTCTTCTTATGAATTAGCCCCGCCGGCCGCTCCGATGGCCCCCTGCCAGGGCGCGGCGGCCGCCTAGCGGTTCGCCGTATATCGCGAAGCATACCTATCGTTCACGATACGGGCAACGCCTCTCCCGCCGGCGAGGCACCGGCGTGGGTTATCATGCCCTTACCGAGGACCCTTAAAGAGAGGAGCGCACGCGCGATGTGTGGTCGCTTTGCACAATATCGACGCACAGGGGAATATGCCGCCGCCCTTGGGTTGGGCGCCGGCCGCCAGCAAGGCGACCTGGTCGCACGCTACAACATCGCCCCATCCGAGGCGCCCCTGGTCGCCCGTGTGGAGCGCGCCGGCGAGGTGCCGACCATCGCGCCCATGCGGTGGGGCTTCGTCCCCCACTGGGCCCGCGAGAACGCCAAGATGCCCCAGCCCATCAATGCGCGGGCCGAGACGGTCGCCACCAAACCGATGTTCCGCACCGCTTTTCGTGCCAGCCGCGCGCTTATCCCGGCTGATGCCTATTTCGAGTGGGCCCAGGAGGAGGGGAAGAAACAGCCGTATTGCTTCCGGCTGAAAACCGGGGAACCGATGTTCTTTGCGGGGATTTGGGCCAGTCACGAAGGCACTGCCGGCGCCACGCCGACCTTTGCCATTATTGTCGGTCCGGCCAACGAGCTGGTCGCCAAGGTCCATGATCGGGCGCCGGTCATCCTACCTCCGGCCGCCTATGAGCAGTGGTTGGACCCTGACAACCAGAACGTGGCCGCCCTCAATCGGTTGTTGGTGCCCTGTGATGCCGACGATCTCGAGGCCTTCCCTGTCTCTCGCGATGTTAGCAATCCTCGCAACAAAGGGCCCGAGTGCCTCGAGCCGATCGGTGATGCGTTGTCGTTGTAGCTCTCGCTGGAGGCCGCGGCGACCGCCCACGGCATTTGCCAAAGCCTTACGTGACTCGCGGTCGTTCGCCACCTTGCTATTAGCGTATTTGCCTCTCTCGCGAGCGCCATTACTCCACGGACACCGCGCCCTGCAGGCGGGCGTTGGCGGTTGGCTGAGCACCGGCATTCGATGTGGCCGTCTGTTCTGTCTTGTGTTCGCGGCGCATCTTGGCGATCACCCGCCGGTAAATCGGCCCCCAATGCTTGGCGAGCGATTCATCCACGTGGGCGTAGCGTTTGGGCTCCCCAGCGACTAGCGTGCGTCCATTCGTGTAGCGCGTCCGCAACGCATTCATCGCTGTCTGGCCGGCGGGACTGAGCAGCGCCTTTATGACTCGGCGCCGCAACTTCGCCGGCACCGCTTTGGACAGCGTGAAGGCCTGGTTTGGGAAGTGGGGGCCCTTTAGGACAATCGATACGTGCGTACGATCCGGATCCAGCTTATCGAGGGTGGTCTTCGGCGCCACCCCTAACTCACAGCGATGCGAGAGCACGCGGTGGTAAATCCGCACCCAGTTGTGAGTGTCCACCCACAGGGGTTGGCGCGCGGGGTTGGTGTACTGCGCGCCGGCCCACAAGGCGCCGAAGTTGGGCGCGGGCGGCGCGCAGAACTTCTTGCCATAGGTGTCCGCGAATTTGCCGATAGCCGCGTTGTTGTGCCACGTAAACATCCGCCAGTCTTGCGGCTGGGGCAGCACCGGCCCCAGTGTCGCCCCTTGTTTGTGCATCCGCCACGCGGCGAAATGGGGCCCATCGAAATACAGATCGCCACGGTTGGCCCAGATCCAGCGCTCGTAGGTCAGCCAACTATCCGGGTGGACGTAGACGAAGTGTGCGCCAGTGGTTTTCGTCAGAAAGCGAGCGATTGGTGCATAGGTTGCTTTGCCCTTGGCCACGGACTCGCGGGGCGGGGCCACAAACCGATAGGTCGGTTGTGTTGGCTGATGTGCCAGCGCGGGCGCCAAGAGACTGGCCCAGAGAGCCAGAGCGGCGCCGCAGCGCCGTGCAGATAGAGCCATGAGCGTATCCTCCCAGATTATTGTGTCGTGCCGGCCGTGGCGCGGCGTCGCTCAAGATATATACGTTAAGCGCCGCAGTCAACAGCGCGGCGCCTGGGCATACCCATGGTGTTTGTCTTGGTATTCGGTTGGGGGGAAGCAGGGCAGCGGTGCGGCGGCCGTGTGAGCCGGCCTGACAGCGACTGTCGCGGCGACCTGGGGAAGGGCCGCGGCGGGTAGTGTGATGGGGCGTTTGGCGCCAGGGCGGGCTGTGTATCGGGCTCTGACGCGTATCACCGCCGCTCGGGGCGGTTGAGAATCACCAGTGGCCGATGAAGTGCTCGTAGCCCTTCACCCAATCCGTGCTGAATATCCGCTGGGCTTTGCGCAGCGATAGGCGGTGTTCACAGACGAGGTGGTGGAGCTTGTTCTCGAGGTGATCCTTGCGTTGGGCCGACTCTTTGCCCCACCGCGGTTCGGGCCAGAGATTCTTTGGGCTCGAGGGATGACCGCCGAGCTCGAGCGGCACCAAGTGGTCCTCCTCATAGACGTGAAGTCGACGATTGGAGTAGCCATACTGGCGGACCTGCATCCGCTTGAGGCGCTCGGTGTAGGCCTCGACGGGGCGGACGGTGCGGGTATAACCGCGCACACAGATGGTCCGACCGATATTGGCCGGCGTGACCCGCGGATCAGTGGCTCCCGGCGTCAGGTGACGATTGGGGAGCCCGTGGTTGGGTGTCTCCTGTGCCGCCGCGGCCCCCGCGCAACCGAGGAGGGCGAGCAGCAACCCCGCTATCCAGACGGGGGGGTAGAGTTCGTGGCGGGACGCGTGGGGCATGGTCGGCACTCCTGGTAGATCGCGTATAGCAGGTATGTTAGGCGACGCGCCGAAGTTGGTCAACGGGACTGCGCGCCTCTACCTTTCCGAGCGCCTCGCCCCCTGGGCGGGCCTTGCACACCCAGGATTGCCGCGCGCTGCCGGACCGCCGCCGCGGTGCGCCCAGGCAGGCGTGCGCTGGTTCGCCCCCCTTCCCGTTCATAGTGGCGCGCTACCGTTCGGTCTTCGGCCGCCGACCACTTCCGCGTTTTTCGCGCCACCCCCAACCGTCGCGCCTTTTCTCGTATGGCCTCCGTGTTCCGCCCCGGCAGTCTGGTATGCACGCGATCGCCCTCTTTGGGGTAATATCGCCTCACAATCGCTTCTTCTCGGCTGGTCCATGGCGTTCCGGCTCTTGAGGGTTCGCATTGCGGGCACCACTGCCCGCCTCTCACCTGCGCTTGCGTCGCTCGCCATTCATGCCCATTTCGACACTGCCAGCGATACGTCGCCCCTTCGCCGCGATAGGCGCGGGACACACAGCGTCCGCCCGACCGGTGAGCCAAGCGCTGCAATTTCTCCATATCGGTCCGTGATTTGCCGTGTCCGCATATTGGACACCAACCGCCTTGCTCCACAGTCAGGCGCGACCGCTCAAATGTATGCCCATTTCGGCACCGCCAGCGATACTGCGCCGTTTTTCTCGTGTACACACCGCTCAGACACTCGCCGCCGCGCTCAGCGGCCAGCGCCGATAGCCGCTTCAGCCCCGCGTCGCGATGCTCTCTGCGGCGCCGCTCTTGCCAGCACTTAGAGCACCAGTGGCCCGCGGCGATGGCCGTATAGCGGGCGCGCCACACATGACCGTGTTCGCACTGCCACCGGTGCTTCGCCGTCATTCCGGCATAGCGTCGCGACAGACACCGACCTCCCCGCCTGGCCGCCAGTTCGCGCAACCCGTCCAACGTCTGTTGGGTCCCGCTGCAGATCGCGCACCAGCAGCCGGCATCCACGTGGTTAGCTGTCGCCTCGAATTCATGGTCTGCGTCGCAACGCCAGCGATATTTGGTCAGCGCATTCTTGTATTCCGTCGACAGGCACTGCCCACCGCGACGCGCTGCCAACTCATGCAACCAGGCCACGCCGTGGGCGCGCTTGGCGTGACCGCAGATCCGGCACCACGTCCCGCGATCCACTACGGATGTCGGCGTTGCCCACCACACATGACCCTCGGCACATCTCCACCGACATTTGTCCGCGGAGCGCGTGTACCGACGCGCTAGGCAGCGCCCTCCCCGCTCGGCCGCCTTTGCGCGCATTGCCTCCAGGCGCTCCTGCGGCGTGGCGCCCCGGCCCCAGGCCGGACGGACTTTTCGGCTTTTCTTGGTTGCTGCGCTCATCATCACCCGCCCTTCAGTTCGTAGACTTGGCATTCGCCGCCCACCCCTTGCCTTTCGGCGCTGACTGACCGGCTCGGCGCCTGCGTTGCAGCTGAAAAAATCGACCCCGCACCGCCGACAGCGTCCGCCCGGGCAGCCGCTTAACGATGTCCCTGGTCTCTTTCGGGTAATAGCGCAGGAGAATCGCATCCTCCGCGTCGGTCCAGGCCTTGCGGGTCTTCGCGGGTGCGCACTGCGGACATACACGCCCCTCTCGTATCACCGAATAGCGTGCGCGCCATGTGTGCCCGGCCGGGCACCGCCAGCGGTAGCGGGTGTGCGAGTCAACGTACCGACGGGAGAGGCATTCGATGCCCTGCTCACGGGCAACCTCGCGGAGGTGGTCGATGCCGCCGGTCGCGCGACCGTTTCCCTCGTCTCGACATCGGGGACACCAGCCGCCGTCGGCGACCGAGCGACCCGACAAGGTAAAGTCATGGCCTTGCGCACAGCGCCATTCGTAGCGCGTCTCGGTCGTGCGGTAGGTTTTCGACCGACACTCACCCCCGTGATGGCCGGCCAAGTCTTGGAGCCAACCCAGCCCGTTGCGAGCCGATTCAAGGTGGCAATGAGGACACCAGCGGCCCTCGCGTATCCGGGTGGGCGTGGCACTCCAGGTGTGCCCATTGGCGCATTGCCAGCGATACTTGCGCTGGACGCCGGTATAGCGGCGCGCCAGGCATTGTCCGCCTCTGTCGGCGGCGAGTTGCCGGAGCCCGGCTAGGCGACGACGTTTGGTTTGAGCAGAGAGGCCCACAATGGCGCTACTGTATCATGGCGACGGCTGCTCCGATTGGCCCCGATTAACGGGACGCACCGCCTACGACGCGCCATCCTCCAAAGCCGACCGCGCCATGCGCGCGGCTCCCGCACACGACTCACACATCACCTCACAGCTTTCCAGCGCCGTCTGAAGCCTTTCCAGAGAGACCGGATAGCGAATTAGATTCCCTACCGGCTCATGGCGCTCGGCTGGCGGCTGGACGCACACGAGCTGCGCCTTCTCCTGGCCCACACCGCAGCGAGTGCACTGTTTGTCCGCGAGATAGGCGTCACGGAAGCGTTCGTTGCGGGCGAGCCCGCGGGCCTTGTTGAGCGCGGCCTTTTCGACATAGCGCTCGCAATTGTTGCGGTAATGCGCGCGCGAGCGCGCCGAGGCGCAGCCCTTACACACGCCGCGGCGCTGACCCTTGGCTTTGTTGCGAAAGGGGAACGCCTGGTCAGGCTTGTCTTGCTTGCACACACTGCATACGCGTGTGCGCCCATCGGCCGCGGGCACGAACTCATCGGTCATGGCGTTGGCCCCTTCTGTCGCGCGGACTCCGAGGCATCGAGGAAGACGGGCTGTTCGATCTCCCCCTCTCGGTACCCCTCCCAGGCGTCGCGCGGCACCTGCGGAAACGCCTCCATCGCCGCATCCAGAGACGAGAACACCTCGAACGAGGCCAGCTCCTCGGGCATATACGCCGCCTTCGGTTGCCACATCACCGCCGCGGCGTCCGGTTCGTCCTCCAGCGCGACCCGTCGACCATAAAACGGCTCGGCGACCGTCTCCCCCTCCCCCATACGCTCGACATACGACTCGTCGACCCCGAACATCCCGCCGGAGGCTCGGTCCTTGTAGACTGCCACCGCCACATCGTCCCCCGTATCCGGGTCGGCCACCAGGGCCTCGGTAACGTAGCGGGCCGAGTGGGCGCTATCGGCCCGCGCCTCGCCCTGCGCCCACTCCGGCAACTGCCCCGAGACCGTCAGACCCCATTGGCCGGGCTCGGTTAACACATCGTTGGCGTTGAGCAGGCTGTCCTGTACATCCGCGACCTCAAGCGCGCTGGCCCGACGCCAGGTCGCTCCATTCTGCACGTCCATGGCGAGGACCGTCCCATCGCGGGCATCCATCGCAAACCGCACGGGTGTGTCCGGCCCGTTGTCATGGAAGATGTGGGACCAGTTGCCGTGCACATAGTAGGGCGCCGGTCTCGGCCGCTGCGCTTCGGGGGGCGCCGGCCTCTCGACGGCCTGCAGACCGGCATGGCGCGCCGCCTCGGACAGTCTTTGCGCGATGGCCTCGGCGGCATCGTGGTCGATGTGCACGGTCGCTCGCCCGCGCCGCGGCCCCCACACCGGCGTGCGCACCGCGAACAGCAACGTCTTTTGTTCACCCGACAAAAAATACGCTTTTTCCTCCAACCTCGTGCGCACCCGATCGAGCAGGCGCTGGACTCGCTGGCGCGAACCCCTGATCACCACTTCGACTGCTGTGTTACCCATATCTGTTACTCCATGTCTTGCTCTGGTTGCGCTTCGGCGGTCAGGGCGTCGGCTCGTGCCCCGGTGCCGGCTTGTCACTCACTTCACCAATCGGGTTTGGTTCCACATCGACATGGGTCACCACGGCCTCGTACTGTCCCGACTCCGTGGCCACGACACTCAGTTCGGCCTCATCGGCCCCTTCCAAGTCCGTGTCGATGACGGCCGTGTCCCCGAGCAGCGCCGGGTTGTCGGCCCATACCTTCCCGACCAAGCCGCGGTTGAGCTCGATATAGACTTTGTTCTGCGCCCCGCGCTCCAGGTACTCCTCGACGGCCGCAATGGCCCGCTCGTTTGCGGCCGGCTCTCCATCTTCGTAAATACCCTCCTCGAGCCCGCTTGCGAGATCCTCGTTGTAACTCCTGGCCAGCTCGAGCACTTTCTCGAAGGCGCCCTGCAGCGTCATCGGCGCGCGGGCGGGACCCGGAGCAGGGCCGCTTGCGCTCGCCTCCAGTCCCTGGGCGCGGGCCGTCGCGACCAGGCGCTCGGCCACGCTCCTCGCCTTACCATGCTCGAAGCGTACGGCTGCGCCGTGCTCGCTCCACGTGGGGTTTAGAACTCCCCTGAGCATCACTAGCTGATCGACACTGGGCTCTTGGCGCTGCGTCGCAATAGTTCGGTTGATGTCTTTCAGCAGGCTCTCAATTGCACGTCGTCGCCCGCTGATGCGCACTTCTACTAGCTCTATGGTCATGCTTCTCTCCCCGTTACCGCCCGGCATGGGCGCGTCCCTGTCAATACCCTCAGTATCCGGCGCGGGCGTCGAATTCGTTAAGAGTCGATGCGGGTGATTGTTCCGCGGCCCACCCTGTGCGGCGTCTTCACCCACGGTTAAGCGTTCGCGCAGGTCGTCGGCAAAGGGCGGCCCCAGCGCTAACAGGGTCGCGACCACGGTCGATCTGTCCTCTTGCTAGAGCAGCGAGTCGCTACCGACGCAGATGCCGAGCTCCATGTCCTGGAGGCCGTCGCGCCGGGACAGCTCGGCCACTGACGTCGACCCGCCCGCATCCTCGGTCGCCAGGTCCTTGAGCGCTTCGGCGGACATGACACCACTTCCGTCGAGGGGTTACGGTACCGGGCCGGCGGGTCGCGTGGCCCGGCGAGCGAACTCGCGCTGTCGGGCCGTTTCCTCTGCTACATCCCAGTATTCCACCGCGGCCATGTCCTCGACCCACTCATCGACACTCAGCTCGAGCGTGGGCGGTTCGCTGGTATGGAGCATGTGGGCTTCCACAGGCTCGGTCAGGTTCGCCAGCTCCGTGTAGACGTGGTCCAGGTCATCGTTCGGCCAGTCATCCTTGCCGATATTCTGCTCGGCCGGGGTGGGTAGACCGACTTGGTGGGCGATGCAGTAGCGCCCCTCTTCGAGCCTGGACCGGACGACCGCCAACTGCGCCTCGGTGATCGCGCCGGCCAGGACGACCGTCAACGTCTTCTTGTAGTTGCCGGCATCGCGATACAGGAGGCCCAAGCGCGTGTTCTGTTGCTTGTTCAGGCGAGTCAGCCAGTCCTGTATAGGCACCACTTCATGAGTGTCCTGGTGCTGCTCGCGCACACGGTTAGCGGTCGTCTGCTCGAAGGTCTCCAACATGGCGCGCCCGCTGGCTTTGTCGACAATCACCCAACTACTCATTTCCACCTCCGTGTGCTATGGGCGTGCGTTTGCCGCACTGATACTAGGAGCGCTGTGCGCCAGCGTTCCCTTTAGCCGTTCTATCTCGGCATCGGGATCCAGCGATATCTCGTCGAAGATATCGCCGACGGCCCCGCCCTCGGCCGTGATCCATTCAAACCAAGGCCCCTCGCTGGTCTCGAGCGCACCGCCGGCGCCCCCCGTCTCCAGTTCCGCCAGATGCGCTTCGGTGATGGACTCGGCGTCGAACGCTTCGTCGGTGCGCCCATCGTGACCGGCGATCGTGCCAGCCAGCCGGAGGACGTAGACTTGGCCGTCTACCTCTGCCACGAGCAGGTCCGTGGCGCTCGTGGGCTGGACGTGGCCCAACCCGGCGGCGAGGCGAACGTCACTGATCGTCGACGCCCCCGGTTTGGCGATGACACCCACGGCCACGCGATAGCCCGGGTCCGCTTTGGCCGTCCTCCGCCTGTGCGGATCGGCGTTCCCTTCCTCCACCGCCTGACAGGCGGCCGTGATCTCCTCTTCGGCCAGCGAAATACCCAGCAGCTCGGCCGAGGACTCGACCGCCTCACGCACGCCGTCGACGTCGGCGACAAAATCGTACTTGTCCTGCATCTGAAAGACGTGGTCGACCACGTCCGGCCAGCGCGTCAGCAGGTCACGCGAGACCACCGCGGACGCGGCGGGCGCGTAATCGTCCCCCTGGTGGTAGCACTGCTCGGCCAGCGCATAGCCCACCGCCGTCGGCTCGCCCAAGCCGTGGGCGGCGACATGCTCGCGCAGTTGCTCACGGTCGAACTCTTCGTCTCTTGGGCCGGCGGGGTTGGCTCCATAAAAGACACGCCAGTGGTTGGGGGCCAGGTATCGATACTCGACAAGCTCCAGAGGCCGACCGTGCTGGGCGTTGGCTCTGTCGGCAATCCAGTCCGCGATAAAACGGCGACGATAGTATTCACCGTGGCTGTTGAACTCGCTGGTCACGCCCAGCTCACGCTGGACCATGCGCCCGGAGCCCGATTCGCGCAGCGTCACGAGCACCCGGCTCTTATCGGGTGTCGCGTTGTCGATTCGACATCTCAGTCCGCGCGCGATCGCGTGCTCTTGCAGCATTTTGGCCGCCACGCTTGCCTCCCGGTGCGCGATTTCAATCTGCGCCGTGTTGTCGGCCCACATCGGTGATCGGCACGCCCGGACAATCGCCTCGGCGACCGCAGCCGTGGGAGGTTCCGTGTTGGACTGTACCCGCGCGATGGTATCCGCCAGCCATCGGGCGAGAACCTCGGGCGAGGCGGTGAGGGTCAGACGCACGCGGGCGGTCTCGTTCATAGGTTAGGCTCCACTAGGGCGACGGGTCCGGGCGCGCGGCGTGGCGCGCGAGCGTCTGTTCTGCCTCATACAGCGCCGCCTCGAACTGCTCGATCGAGGACTCTCCCGCCTCGAAGGCGGCCTGTGCCGCATTGGTCTGAGGGACGTCCAGTGCGTAGGCGCGCTCATGGGCGCGGTCAAAGCGCAGCTGCTCTCGCCGATGGGCTTCGTATTCAGTCACCCCTGGGTCCTCGCTCGCGCCCATCTGACGCGGCGTCACCGACTCCAGCCAGGCCTGACCATGGCGATTGCGTATCTCGCGCAGCGCCTGCCACTGGTCGGCTCCCACGGCCTGCTCCGCTTGGGCCTCATCACCGGCCCACAGATTGGCCAGGGCCTGTTTCCACCCGGGCCCGTGAACTCGCTCGACGCTCCACAGCGCCATCCGCTGAGGTTCGGTTAACTCGACATACAAGCGCGTATCGGGCGCGGCGAACTCGGCGACGAACCGCTCGGTACCCACCCGATTGTGCAGGTCCTCCAGGCCCTGCCACAGCGCCGGGCGCGAATGATTTTTCAGTCCTGCCGCACCCGGCCCGAGCACCTCGCCACCGGGCGTGCGAACACGCCAGTGCGGCCGCGGCGCGTCATAGCGCAGCGCCTCGAATTTCAGTCCGCCGATCCAGCGGGTGTTGGATGCGGCCTTCTCCTGCGCCCCTTCTTCGAGCGCCTGGGTGCTGGTGCGCACGTCCAATCCCCAAAGCCGGGCCGCCGACAGGAACTGCTCGACCATCGGCGAGCGGGCGACAGACGGCAGCGTCAGCCGAACGCCCCCTCGATAGGGGCGCTTTGCCTTCAGCGCCTCCAGCAACTCACCGGCCTGGTCGGTCTGACGGTGCGCCCGCGCGCCGGCGAGTTGGTCGTTGAGGCTGCTCTCGAGGCTGTCACAGAAGAGGCGCGCGCGGCGCTCGGTGCCTCGGAGCTCGATATTGTACGTTTCTCGGGTCATGCTCTCTCCTGGTTGAGTGGGACCGGCGTGCTTACATTCCCGGCGCCGCGCTCGCGGCTTCGTCATCGTGCTCGTAGTCGTCTTCGTCCGGGACATCGACGCAGCTCAGGTCCTGCGTCAGCAACAAGGTCTCCTCAAGCACGGCGTAGAACTCGGGGTGGTCGGCCAGATCACGCGGCACCTCGATGACCGGCGAGGTGCGGTAGGCCCCGTCGCGGGTGCAGTTGATGCGGTCTTGCTCGGCGTCTTCCCGGCTGTCCCAGGCGTGAACGTAGAGCTCGTGCGACGAGCCCCCCTCCTGGACCAGCACATAGACCGGTGTCGAGGCGTCGGGCGCGGGTTGAGCGGCCAGCTCGTTTACCAGCCACGTATAGTCGTCGGGGATATCCCCTTCGCTCAGCCGGCCAGAGTCGATCATGTCCCTGAGCCCGGCCACAAGACGTGAGGAGGGATGCGAGCCGGCTGCGGGCCGCGCCTCGCCCTGGAATTCCCTCTGTACACGTTTGCCCTCGGCCATCTGCTCGGCCATCGCGCCAATCGCCTGGCGCTGCGCCGCGGGCTCCACCGCCCCCAAGTAACGCTCGATCGCGCCGATCAGGTTGGCGTGGGACTGGGCGAGGACCGCGACCGGCTCGGGCGACATCTCGTAGGGCTGCGCGGTCATCCCCCAGCGCGTGGCGACGTCTATCAGGCGTTCGCGGACTTCGGTAGCGCGCGGGTGGTTAATAGTTACGACCACCTCGCGCTCTCCCTGGGCCCCGCGTGCATTACGCTCCTCCGTGAATGTGAAGGCTGCCTCGCCGCCCCCGATGTCCTCCGGCAAATTCTCCAGGAAGGCGCTCAGCCGGGCCGGGGCTCCACTGAGTTGGACTTTGATTGCGTCGTTGGCCATTTGCGGTCTCCGTATCGATTACTGTGTACGCCGGTCGCTACTTACGGGCGAGGCCCGCGGTTGCGTCCGTCCGGGGCGTGGAGCGCCTCCGGGGCGGCTTGCTGTTCTTCCCGAGCGACGCGTTGCGCGTACTCGGCGAGACTATCCGCCAGGCCGCAGTGGCGAATGAAGCCTTCGAGATGGACGATCTGGGTCGCCTCATCCCAGTCCTGTCGGTTGACAATGTCCTCCCAGCTCGGCGACGGTTCCTGGGCCGCCACGTCATGACTGGCGTCCACCAAGGGCGACTCGACCCGCAGGCCCAGTTCCCGCGCGACCCGGATCAGTTCGGCCCCAACGGACTCGCCATAACTCTCCTTGATGTGAACGGTGAGCCTTCCCTCGCCGCGGCGCACGGACAGCATCGCCTGGAGGAAGGCATCCCGCTGCTCCCCCGTACGGTCCCTGCCCCCCGCCTCGAGGCGTCGTTTAAGTGAGGGCATATACGCCTTGATCTGTTTGTCGTCGCCCGACAGGCGAATGCGATGGTAGCCCGGTCTCATGACGCCCCCGTGTGTTTGGAACTTGGCTTGCGGCGCGCTGGCGCACGCCGCTAATACCATTGTCCAGGGTGTCTGGGGCCGGCGTTAAGGGCCAATTGGCCCTCGCGGATGGGGAAGGGGGGAGTCCGGACGGGGCGGGACGCGGAGCGTGCCCGCTAGGAAGGAGGCCGCTATCTCTGCGCCGGGCTCGGCGACAGCGGCTCGAGGTCGCGAGCGGGCTCCCCGATAGGTTCGCCGCTGGCCACCTCCAGCGCGTAGACGTCCCGCACCTGGGCCGCGGCGTTGAAGCGCACATGAAACGAGAGGCGCTCGCCCGCTCCCAGCGCCGTGTCCCCCGTGCGATCGGCGATGACCAGGCGCGTGTAGTCACGCGGGTCGTCCGTATTCCACTGACCGGTCTCCACCACCGTGAATTCGGGGCCGAAATCATACGACGCGAAGGCTTGGTTGGCCGCTCTCAGTTGTTGTTGAACGGCGTCGTCTTCCGGTTCCCCTTGCAATACGCCCAAGCCACGCAACACCTGATCACCGGTCAAGTAGCGCGCATCGGCGCCGTCGTAAATCATCCCGGGTTGATCACTATGGCCGCCGTAGACGAACGCACCGTCTGGGGTCAGTCGAACGAACGCATCCGCCTCGTCGCGCACCTGAGAGGGGACCCGACTGTCCGGGCACCAGACCATGAGTTTGAGGTGCCCGTTTTCCGCTTCCAGGCGCACCATGGCCCGGGCGCCATCGGGCATTGCCAACTCCCATTGCAGATTGTCGTAAGGGCCTTTGTCGACCAATACCTCGTAGTCACCGCGCAGCGCTTCGGGTACCTCCTCCTCCAGGCCGTCCGCAATACGCCAATCACGTATTGTCCACCGGCGCGCGCTGTCCATCACGCCCTCGCGACGCACCGAATCCAACGCCGCGCGCGCGTTGAGACGGCGGAGGCGCGCTGCGACCATCAGGCGCTCGGCTGCCTGATTGGCCTCGGGGTGCACGATGGTTACGCTGGCCCCGTCCCCAGACCACTGCGGGGCGGCCACGGCCTGCGCGAGTGCGCGGCGCAACTTCTCGGTGGTGGCGTCCGTCTGGGCCTTCGGGGCCTGGGCGGCGAGGACCTCGGAGAGCAGGCGCTCTATCCGCGAGTGCTTACCTATAAAATGGACCGTGCAGATCTTGTCGCTCATGTTCGCTCCCCTGTGACGCGGTGGACTCTGTGTCAGCCGAGCGCGTCGCTGTATTACGCCATGTCCATGCTTGGCTCGTCGTGGACCCGCTCCTCGTGGACCTTTACACCGGGCAATTGCTCAGCGTCTTGGTCGAAGTTCAGGGTGTAGGCTCCCGCCCGGTGGGCATATTGATAGGCCTCTAAGAGTCCTTGTGAGCATCCTGCCGCCCGCATGGCCTCGACCTCGCCTTCGTGATAGTCGGCCGAGAGAAACATCGTCCACCCGTAGCTGTGTCTGCTGACCCGCGGCAACCCGTTGTGGCGATAACCGGTATCGGCCAGTGCGTCGAGCAACACATCATCGACGCCCGGGCGCAAGTGTGCCGTCGAGGCGTCGACCATGGGGCGCACGCCGGGGGCCGGTGTAATCGGCCGCGGGACGTCACACTCGGCCTCCACCCCCCAGTTGCGCAGCGCCTCGGTCAGCGAGGCCGCCAAACGCTCGCCCTGCTGGTCATCCAGGGCGAGCTCGTACCCACGATGGTCCGGGTTCCATTGAATGCCCTCCAGGGCCGCGCGCAGGGCCTGGGCCTCACGGCGGGCGTTGTGCTCGTGTTCGCCAATGAGCCGGGTCATAAACCCGAGGGCCCGCTCGAGCGTCTGCGGCTCCCCGGACAGATAAACATGTCTCGTACCCATGATGCGTTCTCCTCAGTGGCTTCGGTGTGTCGCTTTACGGACACACGCCGGACGCTTCCGGACGAGTGTCGGCCTCGAGCGCTCTCTCGTCCCACAGACCCGCGCGCGCCATCGCCGTGTTGGCCCGCTCCACGGCCTGGGTGATGAGTGCCGCGTGGTTTTCGCCATAGAGGAACGCCTCACGCCCGGCGAGCAGGTCCGTGTCTTCCAGGAAGAGCCGGGGGCCCTGGCGGGCGAATAGATGGCCGTGGGGGCGGTCGAGGAACACCCGCAGCTCGACCGCTACCTGCTCGCGATCATCGCGGCTGGGCGGGGCGCGGTGCACGAATGCGCTGACGCTGTTGTCGTACGGGACGGTATGCGGGTTGGCGTAGCGGTGGTCGATCAGGTGCTCCTCGTCGGCGAGCTCGCACTCGTACCGGTGGCCGGGGGGGATGTGCAGACGGTCGCGGCAGTGTTGGTCGAGCTGGGTGACTACCGTCTTCACCCAGGGCGCAAGATTCGCGTTGGCCTCTACCCCTTCGGCCTTGGCGTAGCGGACCAGGTGAGCGGCAAGGTCGGCGGCGCGGCGGTGCTCGACTGTGACCAACGCCATTCCTGACAGCCGCGGCGCATTGACCAGACCGTCGCGCAGGGCCAACGGTTCGCCACGGTTATCGCCACGCGCGCTCTCCAGGCGGCGCGACAGGCCTGTGATGAATCGGTCGAGGCGGTGATTCTGCCCACTGAGCAGCACACGGTGTTTTTGCAAGGACATAACTTTCTCCGCGAGTCTGGTCGGAACCGTTCCGGGCGAGCGGCTAGGGCGTCGGACCGGCGTCCAACGCGCTCTCGTAGCTCTTGCGGTCCTCGGCGTCTAGCGACGCCTCCAAATCGGGCGCATCCAACACCGTGTGCAGATCGCCCGGGAACATCACCACCATGCGAAAGTCGCTCGGATCATCGATCATGAACCCCTCCTCTTCGAGCTCTTCATTTGCCTCCTCAGCGGCTTGGCGCTGGCACAAGGCGGCGGCCTCGAAGGGGTCACGGGCGTAAGCGGTGACCACCTTGACGTCGGCCCCATAGTCACCGGTGGCGTAGTCCGGGTAGAGCAGCACCGCGGTGTACGGCTCGCCGCGCTCCTCGTTGGCCGCATCCTCGACGGTCGGCTCGATAACTGAGTGTTTCAGGTCAAACTGCCAGGCGGCGTAACTGAGCAGCGCCGCCGCCTCGGCCGCGTGCGGGTGCTCGAATTGGACCGTGGCGCAGTCGGGCGAGGCCTCGGGCCCGAACGCCGCACTGCCGAGCGCCTGATCGAGGGCCTCGAGCTCGGGGCGCGCCTGTCCTTCGGCCAGCCTCTGGCCGACCAGCGACCCCAATTGGGTGAACAACGCCTTGATGCGGTGCGCGGGGCCTTCCAGGGTGACGATCCTCTGGTTCGGTAACATTTTCCTTGACTCCTACAGTGGTGACTCTCGTTCTTGCCGGTACAGCGCTGACCTTGGTCTACGGGCTCGGTCCCGTCGGCCTGGCCGTATGAGTTTCCGCGCTCTGGGCGATCATCTCCTTCAGGTCCTCGGGTTCGTCCGCGCAGTAATAATCGCCTTCCTGGGCGGCGACACGGACCAGTTCGTCAATATCCATCGGCTTGGTCTCCAGGTCGCCGTCTCCATGTTTTGGTTCAGAAACGAACCGGAACTGCCCGGCTGAGACGACAAGCTCGTGGAAGCTCAGGCGCAGGTTGTCTTCGTCTTCCCAGTCCGGACCGTCAGCGACCCGCACCTCGGTCAGGCCGTACGTCTGGCGAAGCTGCTCGAGCTGGACGATGCGCCGCAGCCGTTCACTGTCCAATTGGTAGGAGGCAAAACGCGGCTTGTCGCCGAATACGACCGCCAACTCGTTGTAGGCCTGGAACCACAGCGTCTTACCCGCCCGTTCTGTCCCGGTGGCAGCCAGCACGTCATACTGTTCGCGCGAGATTTCCTCGACATCCTCGAGCCCCGCGCCAAGGTAGGCGGACTCGCCGACGTTGCCTTCATTGGGTTGGAACAGATGGTCATATTCCTGTTCGGCCTCCCGGGAGACGGCCAGTTCGGCCGCCTCTTCGGCCGTGGTCGCGGCCACCGGAATGACCGCGCTTTCGGTCGTGTCGCGCGTGACCAACGCGGTGAAGTAGCGCTCGCCGTCTTCCGCGTCCAGCCGCCAGGTCTTGGCGGCCCGTTCCAGTTTCTCTGCGAGAACACCGGCGGTGTCACCGTTTATTGTGACCCGTGCCACACCCTCTCGCTCGCGGTCCGCGTTGAGGAGGGCCTCGCGCAAATCCACGGCTTCTTGTGTGCCCGCGGTTCGCATGCTCACTGTCAGACCGTCTGTCGCCGCCTCCATGAATGCAGCGATCCGTGTCGGTTCGCCCTTGATGTCGACCACTCGCCGGTTTTGCTTCATAACTGCTACCTCTTCTCCGGTACCTGCTACACGATGCCCGCTTAGGGCTGGGGTCCAGAGAGCGCGTTGGGGCCCGCCTCGGCATCGCGCTGGATGGGTCGGGCCTGAATGACCGTTTCGGCGGTGATGCTGTCGGTCTGCGTGATATACACGGTGTCGCCGTAAAACAACTTCACGGCCTCCGGGTCGTCGCTACGGTCCTCGTAGATCCGCTCGCGAAACTCCGCTTCGGCTTGACCGAGGGAATCGGCGGCAATGAGAAACGCCGTGTCATCGTCGTCTCCGGGTATGCGCCCGACGATGAGATAGTGCTGCGCTGTCGCGCTGGCACACGCCCCTTCCAGAGACTGGGCGAGCGCCTCCCAGCCCTCCTCGGAGTTCCACGCTCCAGCGAGAAACTCGCGAATGGTACGCGCGGCTTCCTCTGCGGCTTGATAGACCCGCGGATCCCCTACGGCCGCGGCGCGCTGGGCGAGGATTCCGGTATGTGCCTGCAGGCCGCGTCGCCGCGCTTCGGCCACCAACGCCGCAGCCACCTGCTCGGCCTGGGGGTGCTCGACGGTCACCGACCGCTCGATGCCCGCCTGCACGGCACTGGCCAGGGCGCTCGAGACCGACGACGACTTGGCGTCGTGGACGCTGATGGCCTGGGCGATCTCCCTGCAAAAGCGGTCGACCTCTTTGGCCGGACCACGAACGGTTACGGTTTCGGAGTAGTTCATGCCTTGTCACTCCTCATCGGTATGGATTTACGGGGAGGGCGTTTGGGCGGGGGCCCTTTCGGACACCTGTATCCGAACACCGTCGAATTCGGTCTCGAAGTGGGCGTCGGCGTTGCCAGGAGCCTCACTGAGGATGGTTATGGGAATGCCATGCTGATCGCCCAGGAACTGGCCCTCTGGCGTCTCGGCAGTCAGAGCCCGGGCCAGCGCATCGCGCGGGTCGACGGCCTCAACGACACCCCGGTACTCACGCCCGGCTGCATCGACCATGCGCCAATCCCAGGGGCGGCGCTGCGGTGCGACCGGGCTCCGATGAGGCGCCGGGTTAATCTCGCCGTCGTGGCCCCGCACGGCCTCGTGCGACAGGACGTCCGAGGGCGTATGGCTCGTATCAAACCAAACCACATAGCCCGGGCGCGTGCTCGAGACGAACACATGCCCGCCCCAGGCCTGCTGATTGGAAAGCGCCATCTCAAGGCCGCGATCGCCATTGACTTCGGGCGTCCAGATCGCCACGGAAATCGCTCCGGGCTGTTCGCCCGCCCCACGGGCCTGGGCCGCCTCGTATTCTTCGCGCACCGCCTCGGGCACCGGCCGGCCCAGGCGCAGCGCCCGGCGTATCTCGCGGCGGTGCACGACGCGGGCGCCTTCCAGGGCCGCCTGGTTGTCGAGACCGGCGCCGTGAATCATCCCGATGTCCACTACCGTGGGCAGCTCGCCGGCGAGCCTTGCTTGTGCGTAATCCGCTGTCCCCGCCTGGGGCCGTCCCGTTCGCCACTCGCTCTTTCGCAGCAGCCGCGGCGGGTTCGTCCACACTCGCGTTCCGTCCACCCACTGCGCTTCGGTCATCTCCCAGGGGGCGTAGCGCGGCGTTTGGCTGTCGAGCCAATACGCCAGGCCACTGATATCGTGGAGACGAACCGTATCCAGCGCCTCCCACACCGGCCGGAGCAGGCGCGAGCCGGTCCACTCAATGACCGTCTGGTCGGGGCTCGGTGCCGAGGCGTCCACGACCATCTCTACACGCCCGTCGTCGCCAAAGCGCTGTTGAAGGGCACGCAGGGCCTCGGTTAACGGGGCATCCTCCCCGCGAAGAATCATGATTACCCTCGATTTACCCATGACGGACTCCGGCGTTTGTTTGCTGACACGATCAGTATCCGCGGTCCGGGTCGCGGCCGTTAAGGGCCAATTGACCGGGTCGGCGGTGATAGGGGCGCTTCGGTGTCGACGTTGCGTTGGCGCTGGCATGGTCGAAGCAGGCAAAGATGTGCGGATGCCAGTTCTCCATCGCCTTCCAGTCCTTGCAGGGCGTAGGTCCTGGCCGTTTTCAGGGGTAGCCGCTCACCGGCCTGGCGCGGGGCGGACTTTTCCCATACGTGGCATAACAGTGCGGCTTTGTTGACAGGTGTGGGCGTGGGCGCTACTTTGTGGGAAAATTCCCGTTATCAGATAGTTTTCCCCGAAGTAGGACGTAATGGTTATAGGCAGGTTTGAGTTGCTTTTGGACTCCGAAGAGGAGAAGGCCGCGGTATTGAAGCCCGATGACTTCAAGCGGCTTCTCCAGGTGTCAGCCTTCGGTCGGAACGGTAAGCGCAACGTAGCGATTATCTGGATGTCTTTCGGCTCCGCATTGCGGGTGACCGAGATCGCCCGCCTCAAGGTGCAGGATGTCATGGATGTGACCGGGCCCATTAAAGATGAATTCCGATTGCCCGCGGCCTATACCAAGAACGGTGAGTCCCGTCTGGCGTACATGGTCGAGGATGAGCATCGAGAGGCGCTGGCCGAGTACCTGGATCAGCGAGTTCAAAATCGGCTCCGGGTTATGGACAGCGAAGAGTATCGAGGTCTCGATCCGAAATCGCCGTTGTTTCTGGCGCGTGGGCAGGCAGGCTTTCAGTTCCGCAGGAAGGAGTACAAACGGACTGATGGCACGGTCGCTGAATACTGGGTCTGCAGTTCAATGCAGCAGCTCATCAGTGACCTAATCAAGAAGATTGGGGGACCGAAGGGCAGCAGTCACTCAGGACGCAGGACCTTTGCAACCAGACTGGCCGACAGGGGTGTTGATCTGGACATTATTCGTTACCTACTAGGGCACAAAACAAAGCAGCAGGCCCTTGCCTATATCGAGTCGAATCCTAAGCGAGCACGCAACATTATCAAGAACGTTTACACGGACATTTAAGAGTGAAGATATTAAGGGTTCTTTGTCATGAGTTGGCTTGTTATGCCGTGGGTGTCTCCGATCCGGCGTCAAGTTGAGAGGGAGTTGGATTGGTGGTGGGAGCAACATGGAGACACGTTGCCGGCACTCAAAACCGAAGAAATTGGATAGGGTAAAAGAGTATCATGACTGAACCGGAAATTCTGCCAGCCGATGAGGGTCATCAAGCGTTCAGAGACCGCAAGACGCCTGACGATAATCCCTACCCAAAGAGTGACTGGCGACACAAAGAATGGCAGTTTGGCTGGGACTGCGAAGAACAGTCCAATGACGGAGTTTTCAACTGGGAAGCGGGTAAATTCAATTAAAGGAAAAGAGGAGCACGTAATGACAGACCAGCACTACAAAGACCTTATGCCTACCAGTGAGGTTAATCTGTTAATTAGCGGCCTCCAGGCTCTCCATCGTGAACGAACAAAAGCATGGAGTATCGCGTGTGGTATCGCGGCACAGCATGGTCGCGATGCGCCTAAGCAGGATGCCTTTGGTATTAATGAGGTCACTGATGCGCTGCGCCGCTGGGGTGCCGCCCCAGAGAAATATTGAGAGGAAAAGAAGGAGATAAGCAGTGGAACAGATGAGTCAGGCTGAATACGTTATGAGGTCTGCTACATCTATGACACTCGCCGGCTCGGGGTTTACGGGGCCGGGGATCGGGTGGGGGCTGGAAACGTCTCGGCTTCGCTGAGCACCCGCTCGATGGCCGACTCGCTCGCGCACACAAAGTAGGCCGCGCGGCGGGCCATATCCTCGATGGCCTCATCCGCGTCTTTGGTCCCATCGAGATCCTCGCCATAGCGCTGGCGGAAAAAGGCCATCACTACCTTGAAAAGGGGGTGGTGCATCGGTGATTGCCCGCCCGCTGCGTTCTCCGTTTCGACTTCTTCGTAGGAGGGCAGCTCCGCGACGATGCGGTCCCACGCTTCTTGCTCGGAGTCGAATGAAATCTCTGAGCCATTGCCGTGCGGATCGGCAAAATAGAACCGATGCGGCTGATCCGGGTCCGGTCGGACCGCGAAGCCCATCTCCACGGCCCGCTGTTTCGCCTGTGCGTAAAGGCGCGAATCCTCACTCGGTTGGGCCCAACTCATCGCGACGACCGTGCCATCGGCGAGTTCGGCGTAGCCGTTGTCCAGATCGGCGGTCTCGGGCCGCCTCCCGCCGGTTCGCGCGCTCACCGCGGCGTCGAACAACAGCTCCAACTCCTGCCCGTCGCGGGCCGCAACCGTCTCGTCGACGATGCCGTTGCGCACGATGACCAACACCGGCACGTCTGCGCTGGCCGGCGCCGCTCGCCCCACCTCGCTCGCCGCGGTGTCGGCGTTTAACATCCATGCCTCGCGTGCCGCGAAGGCGAGCTTGTCGGCCAACGCCTGCGCCTCTGGGTGCCTGATGGTCAGCACGGCCTGTCGCGTCGTGACCTGAGCCGTCTCGGCCGCTTGGCGCAGCGCCTGACCCGGCGCCCCCTCGAGCTTCGAGCGCTTCAGTTGCTCGAGAAAGGTGCCAATACGGTTGTCCGATCCGTGCACGGTGACTTGGTATTCGCTCATCGAAGACGTCCTCTCGTTTGCTCCAGTGGCCACTAGCGCCCGGGCGTTGGTGTCGAGCCCGGCGCTGGACCGCTCGGTCGGGGCTCATACCACTGGAGGCGATCCGCATCGTTGGCCTCCGCCAGGGACACCCCGGCGGTGTCGTAGACCCGCGTTGTACTGGCATCGGGGTGATAGAGCACGGCCAGGGATTCCTCGCCGCGCGTGAGTTCCAACCCGGCCCCCACCACATTGCTGAAGGCCACACGGTGGCCGTTGACCAGTTCGAGCCGCGCCTGCGCGATCTCATTGCGTTCGGCGCGGCGCACGGCTGTGAGCACCGCCTCGAGCTGCTCTTGGTCGACGTACACCTCAAACGGCCCGTTGTACGCGGTGAGCCGCCCGTCGGCCCAGGCGGCCTCGGCCAGCGCGTCGAAATCGTTGGCGGGGTCCGTCAGTTGCCGATAAAGCCAATCACGCTGTTCGGCGTCCATTGCGACCACCAAATCGCCGGCCTCGAACTCGTGCACGTCGTCGGTCGCAACGGCGTAGTCCCGGATCCATGCCTGGCCCTGGAACGTCGCCTTCAGTCGCACCGGGCGGTGGATGCTGACGATGGCGTTGAGGTGCAACCGGTTACACAGCCGCCTCACCACATCGGCCTGCTCCTGCGCGTGTTCGCTCGGACAGCGCACAGCCACGCTACCGATGCCTTTTTCCGGCCGAGCCAGGCCCGCGAGCAACTGCGCGCGCGCCTGGGATGAGACACCCTCCTCTCTCGATAGCGCCGCGACGAGCTGATTGCGGGCCTGTTCGAGGCGCTGATCGGCGCCGAGCAGGTGCAGCGTCAATGTGTCGGTTTCTGGCATACGCTTCTCCTCCCTTGATACGGGACCGCTCGGGTCACGGACACGGCGCCTTGATATCGCGCGTTGGTGCTGTCGGGCACGCGCACGTCGCTTCACACCAGGCCAGCCAGGCGCGATGTTCCGCGGTGTCTGTCTCGCGCAGCCCCCTCTCATCGGCCCAGTCGAAGTGCGTCGCCGGGTAACTGCCGACCACGGCCAGTTTGTCCAACGCCGACTCGAATATTGCGTAGCTGACGTGTCCGACCGACCCCCAGGTCTCGGTTTGGCAAAAGTCGTGAATGACCATGCCGTCGTAGCCTTCACGGCGCGCGCGGTCGGCCAACTGCGGGTTGTTGTAATCGGGCGAGATGAGATCGCCTTCGCGGCCGCTGGACCAATCGAACAGACGCAACCCGGCGGTGGCCTCGAGCACGTGGACCCGCCCTTGCCGGTAGTACGCCGCCGGCAGCACGGTCGGCCGCCCATCGGTGAACGTCCCCTTCAGCTGGTATTGCCGCTCGAATACCGTGCTGTGCGGCACGTATCCCAGGCGCTGCTCAAGCAGCTCGACGATCTCGGCGCCTTTGACCGATACACCGTGCTCCTCGCCCCGATCCCAGCGCCACGACTGCGGGCGCCCCAGGCTGTCCGTTGCGAACACCCGGGCCTGGTAGCCGAGCTGGCGCGCCAGCTCGTCGGTCCACTCGTTGCCGGGCACGACAGGGGCGTTCTCACGAATACCGTAGGCCACCGTCATCCCCGCCTCGGGGATGTAGGCCTGGGCCACGGCCGGGCTGTCCGCCAACCACAGCACACCCTCGGCATTGGTTCGCAGGACCGCGGTGACGTGCTCACTGGTAGCGCGGTAGAAACGCAGAGGGACTTCCAACAGCGCGTGCGCGTCGACCCCTGGACGCTCGGCGTTCGCACTCAGCCCCCAGCGGGTGGCGGCGACGCACAGTTTGTGCGCGACCCGCTCGGCTCCGGCGCCCTCTACGCGCACCCGCCAACAGGCCCCTTCCGGGGCCGCGCGGGTGAGTGCGGCCACGAGTGCCGAGGGGCGCTCACCCCGGCTCTGGCACCGACGCGCCTTGGCGGCTGATTCGGCGTGTAGCTTGGCCAGGCGTTTGGCGGGCCCGGCCAACACGACCTCGATCGGGTGTGCGCTCCACGTCGTCGTATTCTGTGAGTCATCAGTGCTCATGACTCCAGTATCCGAGGGTGCAGCAGGATTCGTTAATAGCGGATTTTCGACGACACCGGCCGTCTACGGCGACATGGGGTAGGCGATCGCGGGGGCGTGTTCGTAGTCGATGAGCTCGAAGTCGTCGACCGTCACCCACGTGTCCACGTCCTTGAGGGTGCGGATATCGGGATTGATGCGCATCCGGGGGGCCGGTTTGGGCTCGCGTTGGAGCTGGACGTCGCGCATGCGCTCGACCTGGTCTTCGTACAGGTGCGCGTTGACGATCTTGTGGTGGACCTGCATGGCCTTGTTGCCCGTAATCTGGGCCACGACCATCAGCAACCAGGCCGCTTGGAGTTGATTCCAACCGCCGCCGCCGAGCGGAACATCCCAGGCGCGTTGGGCGCTGGTCAGGTACAACTCATCGCCCAGCAGGCTGAACGTGTGGGTGTGCATGCACGCGGGCAGGCACATGCGATCGGCCTCGCCCGGATTGAGGAAGGTTACAATCTCGCGCCGGTCATCGATCCCCTGACTGAGATGGTCGACGACCTTGGCCAACTGGTCGACCGTCTGACCGTCCGGACTGAGCCACCGACGCCCCTGCACGCCGTAGGCCCGGCCCATGTCGTCGTGCCCCTTTCGCCAGGGGTTGGCCAACCACGCCGGCGATTCATTGGCGTTGGCGTCCCAGGACCTGGTCCCCAGCGCGCGAAACAGCGCCGCGTTGTCGTATCCGCGCCAATAGCCGAGCATCTCGGCGATGGCCTGTCTCCAGTACGTGCGTTTGGTGGTGAGCACCGGCACGATGGCGTCGCTGACGTCGTAGACCAGATCCGCATTGATGACCGTCAGGCACCGCTTGCCCGTGCGCGGGTGGTTGACCCACCGACCTTCCTCAAGCAGTCGCTCGCACAGCGCCAGATACTGCTCCTCGGCGCTGGTGCGGGGGTCGCCCGTGCGCGGGCCCTCGCCTGGCCGGTTTGCCGCGTTGGGACTGGGCTCTTCGGACTGCACATCGGCCGCGATCTGGCTGCGCGTCGCCCACGCCGCCAAGCGCCCGGCCATATCCCAGGGGGCTGGCCCGCCGATGTGCACCACAGCACCGTCGCCGACCCAGCGTGGATCGGCCACCGCCTCGCCCAAGGCGCGTAGGGCCGGGTCCGCCGCATTGCTCCCCGTGGTGGCCGCCTGGTGGATCTCTCGCAGCAGTCGCCCAATGGCACGCGCCGATCCGCCGAGGCGCACCCAGGCCCGCGGTGCCGGTTCGCTCAATTCAATAAAAGGATTTTCGCCGTCCATCTCCTCAGTATCCGAGCAGTTCAGCCCGTTCGTTAAGGGTCAATCGGGTTGCGCCGCATTTTTCGATGTTATAACCTTCGTTATAACATTTCGTGTCAATGATGGTCAGGAGCCCGCTATGTACAAAACAACGCTGCGTCCGATCGGCAATTCGCTCGGGGTCATTTTGCCGCGGCGGTTGGTCGACGAGCTTCACGCCGCCGAAGGCGAGACCCTGGTGTTCTCGGGCAAGGCACCGGATCTGCGCGTGCGGGTCGTGACCGAGCAGACCCTGCGGGCGCTGGAGGTCTTCGAGCAGGACGAGGACCGATTTCGCGGGCTGATGGGGCAGCTGGCCAATGTCTGATCCCTACGATTCGGTCTACGCCGCGCTCGGCCGGGAGCTGGATATCCAGTTCCTCGGCCGCGATGAAATCGAGATCATGCACGAGGAGCTCGTGGCCCGTTATGGCGGCATTCAAGGGGTTCGCGACCCCGCGGCTCTCGAGGGCGCACTGGCGCGGCCCATGCAGGCGGCGGCCTACGCGCAGGCCCCCTCTCTGGCCGAACTCGGCGCAGCCTTGTCCGCTGGCATCATCCAGTCGCACCCGTTCGTCGATGGCAACAAGCGTACGGGCTTTCGCGCGCTGTGTGTCTTTTTGGGGGTGAACGGCCAGCGCCTGGACGCCGACCCCGCCTCCGCGTTGTCCACCGTCGTGGCCCTGGCCTCCGGGCAACTACGCGAAGACTCATTTGCCCGGTGGGTCGCCCGTCATACCGTGGCGCGCGATGCGGCCCCCAAAAGCCCCGAACCCAAGCGCCGGAGCAACGAGCCCTCGCCGTAACACCGCCCCGGCGGGCCGGCCCAGGCTAGGGCTCCGGGCTCGACTCGCCAGCGGCGCCGGCCCGGCGCACTGCCTCGTATGCCGCTGGGGCGTGCAGCCTCAAATACGCCAACGCTTGACGGGCCACCCAGTCACCGGCCGCCGCGCGGGCCATCACGTGGGCGTGCGCCTCCGCGTCATGGGCGAACACCCCCGCCTCATCGTCGCGTTGGAGCTCCACCGGGCACGGCCCCGAGGCACTGACCTCAAAGAGGTTCCACCCCTGTCGGGCCGCGGCGGCCGAGGCGCGACCATCCCAACGGGGCAGTTCACCCGCCGTGGGCCGCTCCTTGACGCCCAGCCGCGTGCGTGTCGCCTCGTCGGCGAAAATGAACTCGAACCCCGCGCGCTGGATAAACATGACAGCGCCGCCGTGCCAGTCACTGCGGTAGCAGTTGGCGTCCGGGTTATCGAACGCGAAGGCTTCCAGGGTCTCCCCGTCGGCCAAAATGGCGCTCGTCTCGCATGAGGCCCCGAACTCGCGCCAGTCGATGAGCTCGCGGCTGTCCATCATGGCCTCCCAGAGCGCCTCGCCCTCGCCATAGCGTTCTCGTACCGCTTGGCACGTCCCTATATATAGGTAAGGCGGCCGCCCCGGTTGGGACCGTTCGGCGCCGCTCCCCCGCGCGGCCGTCAAGCCGCGTTCGCGCGCCAGGTCCTGCAGTCGTTCGGCCAGCACGGTGGCTTGCTCACCGGACAACTCCAACCGCACCGAGCCATGCCCCCAGTGGACCTCACTGATACCCGCACCCAGCGATTGGCCTTGGCGTTCGGCGCGTCGGGCCGCCGCGCGGATATCGTTGACCAAACGCTGCAAGGCCTTGCTTGAGCCGGTCAGTTCAAGCTGTTCCATGTTCAACCCTGTCACGAGCCCAGCCTCGGCCCCTCGCGGTGGGAGCGCGCCGCGCCGGCCGGCGCCGGCTCCACGTCCTCCAGCCAGCGCAGGACCTTGTCGGTGAAGGCGTCATTTCCACCGGTCGCCACCCCGTACGGGAACAAACGCTGGAGGTACTCTCGCACGGCGCCATCGAACGCCTCCGGATCGTCGCGACCCAATTCGGCGTATTCCGCCGCGTAGTGGCTCATCTCCTGCGCCACACGCTCGGCCAGTTCGGTTTGCTTCTCCCGTGCCAACAGCGGCGCCAGCTTACCCGCCTCGATCTCGGCCCCTGACAGCGCACGGTCGTAGCTGACCACGCCATAGGGTGCGAGCCGGCTCCCACCCTCATAGGCCGGCGGTTCCATGGCCACATGGCCCGGCGGCACACTCACGGCGTCGACCGGGCGCGTCAGACCGTAGCGGTATGTGGCCCCACTTGAGGCCTCCGTATTGGTGGGCGCCTCGGCGACGAGACGACTGGGCAGTTTGGCGGCTAGGTCCAACAGTTGGTTGAGCGGCTTCATGCGCCGCTCGGGATGGGGCTGTATCGCGACGATCCGCGTCTCGGTGTCGTACGGGCGCAGTTGGTGGCCTCGCCCCGCCCCCACGACATACATACCTTTCCTTTTGCTGGTCCACGCGACAATGGCCGGCGCCGCAGGCCCATTGGCCATCTCCAGGTGTACCAGGTCGCCGCGCTTGGCGAAGGGGGCGGGTTTGCCCAGTGCGACCTCGAGGCCCTTTGCTTTGGGTAGGCCCTTGATGGCCTCGGCCAACGCCTTCCCCTCTTCTTTGGCCAGCGATAACTGCGCCCCGCCGGCGATGATGTCGGCGCCCGCGATGGCCCGCTTCAAGGCGGCCCGCCCGACGACCTCATCAAAGTCCCCGCGCCAGGCGGCCGCCCACAGCCCCTTGAGCGCGGCCGCGGGGCCGGTGATTACCAGTGTTTCGTTCGACTCGGTCGCACTCATGCGCCCCCCCTGTGGTGTTGTCTCTAATAGTCAGTATCCGAGGGGAGGGTTCGTTTTGTTAAGGACCAATCCGGCGATCAAGGCGCCGGACCGTCTGCACTTGGCTGGGGTTGGGGGTAGGCCGGGCGCACGCCGAGAATCGTGATGCGCCGCGGATCGAGCACCACATACTGTATCCCTTGGTCGAGCCGGCCCGAACTGACCGACGGGTGGACAGTCCCACAAACCATCCACAGGCCGGCCGCCGAGAGCCAGGCATTGATCTTCGCTCGCGACCAGCCGCCACTGACCGGCGAGCGCGGCCCCACCCCCGGCCAAGGGCTCCCCAGGGCCTGAAGGTGCGCCTCGCAGGTATCCCAGACCGAGGCCACAGGCCGACCGCATGCCCGATACAGGCTGCGCACCGCTTCGCGCACCACCCGCGGCTGCGCCTCCAGCGGCTCGTCGAGCCAGGCGACACGCCCGCTCGGCCCGCTCACGCTAGCGCGGTAGACATAGCCAGCGAGGCCGGCGTAACCGACCGCAGTGTACTCATCGGCGGTGAAGTAAGTGCCTGGACCGAACGGAGCCCCTTCGTCCGCCCGGGCGAGGTCGAACCGGCGGATCTCGCTGTCGCGAGTGCCGTGGAACAAGCGCGGCGGGAGCTCACGCATGAGCGGTGCTACGGGGCCAAGGTCGATGTGCACAGCCAGCGCGCGGCCTCCAGGGGCATGACTCGCGGGCCGGATACCAGCGAGAAGGCCGCGCCGTCGAACGTACCACCATGCTCTTCAGCGCCCTATGTAAGGCACCAACGGATGAGTTCCTTGAGGTTGTTGAGATTATTGTGATCCACAGTGCGGTCGTCCCACTCGTCGCGCATGCGGTTCGCCAGCTCCCATGCGGCCTGGCGCTCGACACTAAACCACTCGGTGCTACCGATCGGCTCAATGTTGCACTCCTCCACAATAAACCGCTTTAGCTCGGTACCGAGATACGGGCCAGTGATGGCACTGGAGTCCATGATTGCCATAACCCCAATGTCGGGGTTGTGTGTCAAATAAGCGCTGCGCAGCCCGCTCGGACTCGGTTTGGTGCTGGCTTGGTCGCCAAATTTGATGTAGTTGCCCGCCGGGCCGTCCGGATAGTCAACGTAGGAACCCCTGTCGTACCCGGGCGTGATAATGAAGTATGTGTACTCTGCCATAGTAGTGCGCTCCCTCGTGTTGTGTCGCCAATCGTCTCGTTGCGCTTCGCGCCCGTGCGCGCCTTTAGCCCGGTCGTCCAGACAAGTCGGTGCATTCGCGCTGTCGTCTCGCATATTCCATGGCATCAAAACGCCGGTCGGGCATCTTCTTACGTGCGGGCGCGGCGTTCAAGCGCCCTGTTGTTAACAGGACTGGCTGGAATATGCGGGCACGGTTTTCGGTGCGCACTCTATGGTATTGCTCACCAACGTTAATCGCTTGTTAATATCGGTGTATTGATAGTGGCACATCCCCCGCTGGAGAGCGCCCTATTACAGTTTGCGCTAACATGCTGTGGTTGCGATCACAAAACACTTCGGCTTAGAATCGGCTCGTCGCACAGCACAATACAGCTACCCAACAACGGAATGTAAACAAGGGACAACGGACTGCACACGCCTATCGTCGCGTCTTTACCTGTATGCCGCAAAGCGATGGGCCCCTCTTTTTCTCGATGTCCGCCAGCCTTCCTTTCGTACACCACCGTGTTGCGTATCTGCGCGTGGACTGGATGCGTCGCGTAATGGCCGAAGCGGTCGGTATTCTCCATACGCCCCGCTTGTTGCCTGCTACGCGTTTGGGTGCACCTCACGCCATTACGGAGCGGCTGGGGTGTGCGGAGCAATCATCAACAGAGGAAGGATTATACGATGGCAGATGAACGCGCACTGGTATCGATGGCGCAGGCTTTCACGGGCTTACCGATGGACGATTTGATCGGCGGGCCGCTCAATGCCGCCGCCAAGGCGAATGCGGCTATGGCGTCGACACAGACGAAATTCATGTTGGATACGTGCTTTGAAGTCAAGTCGGGACAGGGCGGCACTGACGTGATCAAGCCTATCATGATTAAGATGGAACTGACCCGCGGGGTCGTCGTGCCGCCGGCGAAGGACGGCGACCCGCCGACGCTCGAGGAGGTGTCCACGAAATTCGATCTTCCGCTGTTGACCGTAATCCCCCTCAACTCCTTGGCCGTGGACAACGTTGATATCAACTTCGAGATGGAGGTCAAGTCCAGCTACGGTGAGGAGACCAGCCAGTCGAGCGAAAAGGAAACGGCGGCCTCCGCCGACTGGGAGGTTAAGTTCGGCTACGGCCCGGTCTCGGCGAGCGTCAAGGGCAATGCCAGCTACTCCAGCAAGGACATGGAGAGCTTCAATTCGCACTACGAGAAGAGCAACTCGGCCAAATACACGGTGAACGTGCACGCCGGCCAGTTGCCGTTGCCCAAGGGCGTGAACACCATCATCCAAGCGTTCACCAATGCCATTGAACCCTACGAGATGCCCGCGACTCCCTAGCGGCACGTCCGGCTAAAGGAGCTCAGGCCCACGGAAGGGCACTTCCCGCCGACGTTTTACCGCTAACGTGAGAGGGTACGGCCATGGCCACCCGTTCAGACAGTAACAACAAATACGACTTCTCCGGCATCGTTATAGACGAACTGGTCGCCAAGCCATTGGTCTCTGTGGCCATCGCCCAGTCGAAAATGGCCCAAGAGCAGGTCCGCCTACTACTGAAAAACTGCTTCTACTACGACAACCGTGACCAGTGTTATCGGCCCAGGGTCATCAAAATGACGTTGGCCCGGGGGGTTCTCGCAGCCGGGCACGAACCCGACGAACCGCCCACGGTCGAAGAGGTGGTTACCCATTTCACAGTGCCGCTAATTACCATATTCCCGTTCGCCGCACTCGGGGTCGATACGGTGAACATTGATTTCGCGCTCGACGTCACGGCCCAGTACACCACCGAGCCGCCAACACAGGAGGCACGCTCGCCGAACGATCCGGTCGGGCCGGCCAGCGCTGCGACGCAACCGGCCTCTGGCGTGCAGGTGCTGGCCAAGGTAGCCCCTCATGCAAGGGGGCCGAGTGCACGGATTAAGGCCGACAGCGACAAGGCGAGCGTGGGGGCTATGGCGGCCTATACCATCGCAGTGAGCGCCTCGCCCATGTCCCTGACGAAAGGGCTGCTCTCATTGATAGAGATGTACACGAACGCTATTGAGCCCTACGAGATGCCCCAGGGCGATAAAGACAACGCAGGAGTCTGATTATGTTCAACGAACAAGGCATTCCCTGTCCGGTTTGCCGTCATCCCATCCCCTTTGACACGCAAGGGTTGCTGAGCGGGAAGCGCTTCGCATGCGGCAATTGCAGCGCGATCGTCTCCATTGCGAACGAAAGCGTGGAGGAGACACGGCAGGCAGTGGTGGCATTCGAGCAGCTGAAGCAAACGATGGGGCAAACAGAAGGCTAACGCCATGATGAAATTTGAGGCGCTAGTGCGCGCGATCAACCAAGCGGCAGTCACTGCGAATAGAGCCCTTACCGAGGAGAACATTCGCCTTTTCAAAGAGCAGTATTTCGAGCAGACCGACGGTGGGCCGGCACTGTCGAGCGCATTGGAGGTGGCCCTGGCGCAGGCGACCGAGCTGTCGGCGCAGGACGGTGTGGACACCTCGGCCATCGAGGCGTTGATCGGACAACTGCAGAGCGCCAAGGAGGCAAGCGACGCCGCGGATACGGGAGCCAGACCGACCACCCGCGGAGCGATGACGCCCAAGACTGTCGAACTGGTCTTCCCGACGTGCACGGACGAAGGGGTGATCGACAAGACGGTTAGTGTCCCGTTGATCGCGCTTGTGCCCGTGAGCACGCCGGAGATCAGTGAGCTGCGAATGAATACGCCACTGGAGGTCACCGAAGGGGAAAACGGCCTGAATGTGACGTTCCCCAGCCGACCCGAGGGCAGGCAGGAACAGGACGGCCAAGAGGCCCCGGCCCATTGGACAACCCTCGAGATAGTCGTGCGGCCGACGGTCGGACCGGCGGCGCTCAGGACCCTGGTTGAAGGATACGAAAAGGTGCTCCGGGGCCAGATTCCCTAGCCACTGTTGAGGCGGCCGCTAACCCGGCGCACGCATGCGCGCTGCTACGGGGCCGGATCCGCTGTGTGCGCGGAGGGACACAGCGAGCGCGCCTCCTCCAGGGGCACGACTCGCGGGCCGGATACCAGCGAGAACGCGACCCCGTCGACCGCGGCGATCTGGTCTTCCGCCACCTCTCGCAACCATTCCATGGCAGCCTGAGTATCGGGAGCCGCCGCGTAGACGGTGTGCGTCGCGAAGGGGGCGTTGGCCTCTTCACCATGGAACAGCCCCAGCTCGGCCTGCCAGACATGCCAGTCCGGCTCGTCGTGTGCAGTCGCGATCGCATCGCTGAGCCCCAGTGGCTCGGGACCAAGCGCCAGGGCGAGGGGGCGGCGCTGTTCGACGCCGGCCGCCACACGCACCGTCGTCAGTGCCACTTCCACGTCCTGGAGTAACTCGGCCACCCCTTTATCGGCCAACCGATCGTCGAATTGCCCCTGGGGCATGACGCCCGCCGCCAGCGCTTCGACCGCTTGGCGCAGTCTCGCTGTCGCAATGGCCGGCGACATTACCGTCTCTTCGCCCTGGGATTTGTGCTCGATGCGAGCGCCGAGCCTGTATTGGCGGGCGATCTGGGTGAGGCGCTCGGCCCAATCCGGCGCCTTGCTCCCGTCGAGGTCAATCTCGGCGGTACCGGTCTGCCAGCGCGGGCGAGCGACCGCCTCGCGCAGGGGCTGGGTGTCGGCCTGCGTCTGCGCCGCGCTCGTCGCGAGGCTCTTGTCGATCAGCTCCAGCACCTGCTGGATACGCTGCGGTTGGGCCGGGCCCAGTCTCACGGTGTACCTTCGGTTCATTACGCCTCCTTGTCGTTTTGGTTCAACGGCGCTTCCATTGCCACCATCGGTTCAGATGGAGCAGTGAAAGCATGCCACATGTTTTTCCTCCGGTGCGGGCTCCGTGGTGTCAGGCTCAAACAGGTCCATCGCCACGACCTCACCGACGTTGGCCTCGAGCTTCTCATACGTGGCGCGTAACGCCTCGTATTGCTCTGCCTCCCAGCTGCCCGGGGGCGCCGCCTCGTACTCGGACATCTCCTGGCGCAATCCGGCCGCTTCCAGGCACCGCGAGACCGCGGCCACGATTTGCTCGATCTGCACGTACGCCTCGCCGGCGTGCCAGGTGTAGGACTCCTTCGACGGTGCGGACACGTCCGCCACCTCCGGGGGCAACAGCACCCGATAGATCGCGTACTGGAGCTCGTCGGCCATCTCGGCTTGATCCAACCCCCATGCCTCGGGGGCCTGCAGGCGCATTTGGTAGTGATGGTTCAGCGCCTTGGCCAGGCCGGCCCGCGAGGTGCTGTACGTCACGAGCGCTTGATGCCAGACCCCGTGGTCGCCCACGCCCGGGTGGATGAAGAACTCCGCCCCGACGAACAACTCCACCGAGCGGCCGAACAAATCACCCGTGGCGCTCGGTGTGCGGTGCGAGGGCACCCACTCGGTGGGCCGAGCGGTGGCGGCCGTGCGGGAGTCAACGCGACCCGGGATCGGCAACGTCGCATTGTGAGGCCTCCCCACCTCCTCGCGTATGCCAGGGGCGCGCGGGGCGTAGCGGTCCCGATCCTGCTCGGCCAGCTTCTCCGCCTCGGCGCCGCGGCGCCACTCCTGCGGGTAGCGTTTGGCCGACTGGACCAGCTCGGCACGGCGCTGGAACGGACACACCACACAGCCCGAGCGGCTGCGATACTGATACATCCGTGGCACTCCCACGGTTTTGTCGAGCAACGAAAACACCTCCTGGCGCCCGACACCCAACTCGATAAATGGGGTATGGGTGAGGATCCAATCACGCGTGGAAACCAACCCCGTGCGTGCCCCGGCCTCATCGGCGCGCAGCCCGACGTAGGAGTGGACGACGCCGTTGGGCGGTCGTATCGATTCCATGGCCGCCTCAAACGGCTCGAGTTTGAGTGCTCTGGTGCAATACCGGCTTTGCGGGCCGGGCAGAAACCCGCCCCAGTGTTCGATCAACGGATACAGTCCCCGTGTGGGGTGGACCTGAACAATCGGCTCACCCAGGTACCGCTCCAGGCGTGCCAGGTTCTCGTAGATCTCCGGGTCCTCGGCCTCGGTGTCCGTGAACAGGTACGTGAACTCGGTGCGCGGAAACAGCTCGCGCATGAGGATCGCCATTACCGTGCTGTCGGCACCGCCGCTGACGGGGATCACGTGGCGGTCCCTGGCGCCCCCGGGCAGCGCATACGTGCCAGCCAGCGTAAGACCCGCGACTGTCGGTACCGGCCCGCACTCGACCGCCTGTTCGGCGCGCTGGGCGGCCTCGGCCAGCCGGTCGGACAAAAAACCCGCCCGCGGATGGTCTATGACCACGTGCGCGGCCTGCGGCGACCAGCGCGTTTGCGCAATGGCACGCGCCAGCTGGTTGGCCTCTTCGCCGGCGCCTTCCAGGCGTTGACGGGCCTCCTCCAACCACGCCTCGAGGCTGTCGCGCGCGCCGCGCAGCGTCACGCAGTAGGCTGGGGATTTCATACTGGCTCCCGTCACGTGGTTGGCCCGGGCGGTGCTACGGGAAGGGTGATGGGCTTGTCGCCAACGGTGCGGGCCTCTGGGGGGCGACCCCCGGCAGGCGATGCACCGCCGCCTTCAAGTCGGTATGGCCTACCGGGCAGCCCTCCTCGCGCACCAGGCGCAAGACACTCTCGGCCAACCCGAGCTCCGGCGGGGTGAGCTCGCGGGCGATAAGCGGCAACACGCGTTCGGGGTCGTGGCTCTGCGCCTTGATAGTGGCCGGCTGCAACAGGCGCTCGACCTCATTGCTCAACGCTGGGGGCTGCGGACAAGCGGCGCCAGCACGCAGGCTGTTGACCGCCTCGGCCACGTGCTCGGCTTCACGATAGTCATACCGGCGCCGCCCGAGGCTCACCCCAGGTTCGCTGACGAACAGGCGAAAGGTGTCCGTTTTGTGGAAATACGCCACGCTGAGACGCCGACCCTTGTCCGCGACCAAATGCGGCACCTTGTTGCGCGATATCACGTATTCCATGCCTGTCAGACGCTGCACGTGGCGTAGCTTGTTCTCGATGTTGCGCCGGCCCCTGGCCGCTGCGCGCCCCGGCCTGTCCTGCTCGGCCCGGGACCGGCGGGCAGTGACCGCTTGGTCGAGCTCCTGGTGCACCGCCGAGAACGGATGGGCCGAGGCCTCCAGCAGCTGACGTACCTCGCGGATGGCCGGCGCCAGGCCGGGGGCGACTCGGCTCGCTTGCTGCTCCAATTCGGCAAGTTTCACGCACGCCGGGTCGTAACTGGCCGCCGACTCATCAAGCAATGCGATCAAACGGTTGATGTTTATCATCGGGGGGCTCTTTCAGGCTGGCATCAAACCCGGCGCCGATCGGGCCACCGGAGCGGTGGCCCGCAGAGACCGTTCGGCTTCGGCTTCGGCCTCAGCGCGCTCCAGCTCATAGGTGCACATACGCCGCACGGCAGCCCGCGTGGCCTGCTCCAGGGAGGCGAACTCCTCCATGGTTTCCACGGCCCGCTCTTCGTGGTAGTCCAGCGGCCGCGGGCCCGGCTGGTGCTCCCGGAATTCGACTACCCGTACATCCGTGACCACGTAGCGTGGGTGCGCGGCATCGTAGGCCACTTCGGTGTACCAATAGGCACAGCGGTCGCCTGAGTTTCCCGACGGGCAGGTGATATCACGATCGGTGTGGCGCCCGTAGCGCGCCGTCTGCAAGATGGTTTCCATCGACCCGGACCTCGCTGCGGTTAGGGGGTTGGCGCCGTCGCCCGGTGATGGCCGCGGCGCTCGCTCATCTCCCGGAGCAGCTCATCGGTGGTCACGACCGGGCCGTTGGTGCGCACCTCATCGTGGTCGGCCAGGCTCAGGACCACGACATCGACTGCCCGCACGGCATTGCGCATCAAAAAGGGGCTCATATCCGGCGCCATTGTCTCGGCCGTCTCCATGAATGCCTCCAGGCGGGCCAGATTCTCGACCGTCAGCTCGAACTCGGCGCGCCAGATCCCGCCATGGGCATAGCTGTACATCGGGCGCAGACCGAGCTGCTCGAGCAACTCCGCCGCCTTGGCTGAGCGGCCCTCCGGATCGGCAAAAGCGCCCTGGGTCTTCGTACCCTGCAGGACCCAGTGGTGCTGGCCCTCCTCGCGCATCTGGCCCCAGTAGGTCTGGAGATAGTCGTAACCGAGCGCGCGCAACTTCGGCTTCAACGCCTGCGCCTCCTCCTCGCTGGCGAGCTTGATGGACAGGTCTTTGCCGGACCAACTCACCTGTTGGGTGAAGCCGTGACGCTCGGCAAAGTCGCGATTGATCTCCTCGCCGACCGTGCGGTCGGTGCCGTCGACGCTGTGGTAGAGCAGCAAAATGTCGATCTCCTCCTCGGGCAGCCGATCCAGGGGGCGCAGGTCGGTGCGCTCGTGGTAAATCTGCGCTGCCCGGGCAATCCGCTCATCGAGCGGGCGGCGCTTGGTCTGGCTTGACCGGTGGCGCGCGGCGGCCTCCGCACCGGTGCGGTCCGGGTGCGTCTCCAGACACGTGTCATAACGCACCACGTCCCACAGACCGCGCCCGCGGCGGATCAGCAGGTAGGGGCCGCACTCAATCGGATCGGCCACCGCCTCGTAGAACTCCGGGCCGGCCGGGTAGAGGGCGTTGCGGTATCGCAGCGGTTTGTTCTCGGACATGGTTCGCTCCTTTGTTCGCTCTAATTCCATTGTCCGAGGTGCCTGAGCAAACTGTTAATAGCGGATTTAGCCCTTCGGGCCGACACCGGAGCCGCGCGCGTTATCTGATAGGCTTGGTGGTCACCCGGGCCCGGGCCCGGGCCCCGGGGATGGTGCTTTGTCGTGGGCTGGCCGCCCCAGCCATCGCGTGGGCGCGACACGCGCGATTTCCTCGAGGTCGTCGACGGTGCGGGCCTGTATCCTGTGTGCCGACCAGTTCGCCAAAGCTGCTGGGACAATGGCCCCGCGTGGCGCGGACAGCTCCAACGGCTCGAGTCGCTCCCACCACCACAGCCCATCGAGCGCCCACTGCTCGCAGTGCACATCCACCCACGCCATCAGCGCGTAATCGCGTGCATCGCCTTGCGCGGCCTGCGTGGCCCCGGTGCGCGCGACCAGTGCGGAGGTGCCCAGCCAGGCGGGGACCACCTCGAGTTCGCTGGCCGGATCACCGTCCATTTCTCTGCGGGCCTGCGCCTCGGTGAGGCACTCGAAATAGTACGAGCCCTCCTCGTAATGAAACCACGCCCGGTACAGTGGGACGCGTTCGACGAGACCGGCGCGGCTGGCCCATCCCAACACGCGCGCCATCACGGACTCATCGTCCAACGCCGCATGGACGTCAATAAAACGTCCGATCGGGTTGGTCAGCCGCCAGAGAGGTTGGCCACCGAGACGGGCAATGTGTTGCCAGGCCTCGGGCGTGACCGACACGCTCAGGTTGTGACCTTCCAGGCTCGCGCAGGGCTCGCGATACGGCGCATGACAAGGGCCAAGGCGATAGACCTCAGGCAGCGCAACCAACGGCAACGTCTCGTGGCTCACGGCTCAGTGGTCGGGCCCTGTTTCGGCCTGCGCCGCGGCGGCTCGGGCCCTTCTTTCCAGACCGCCCCGTAGGCACGGGCGCTATAGTCCATGTGTTCATCCGGCTCGTGAAGCACCCGTACCCCGTCGTGGACCGTCAACTCAAAATCCTCGAGCAGCGCGATGGGGATCTGGCTGTGGACGCCGTCCAGGGCCGCGGCCGCCGCCAGGGCATCGTCGAGTTCCGCGTCGACCTCCACGACGTACACCCCGGGGACCGAGGCATCCTCCGGCTCACCCGGCTCTTCGGTTTGGTCCCGGCGGGTCACCTCCACGTGCAGCAGACGCACATGCTGAGGGCGCTCGGTTGGATTCCACGCTGCCCACAGCGCCTCAAGACGATTGCTCATCGGTGGCTCCTCGCGCGTTACGGGCTCGGGCTGGCGTCGCTGGGGCGCAGCTCGGCCAGGAGTGCATGGCTGTCGAGCGGGCCCAGGCCCAACTCGGCCATGCGGGCCAGCACCTCGTGGCGATGCTTGAGCCCCGTGACAGAGGCCCCGCCCTGGGCGCTGGGACCCGGCTCGATCACAAACTCCTGACCGGGCGGCAGCGCCGCGGGGGCGTCGCTGCGCAGGCTGTCGACGTCCTCGTAGCGCGCGAGCACCTGACGTTGGCCTCCCTGGTCGGCCACCAGGGACACCTGATAAGGGGCGCGCGGCGAGCGCACGGTGTCCTCGGTGTAGCCGATCATCCACTCCGGTTCGACGTAGGCGGCGAGCACCTGGTTGCGCGCTTGTGTGACGCGCGCCTTGGTGACGGTAACGCCGAGTTTGGCGTAGTGCTCGCGCGCGCGCCGCTCGGCCTGCTCGGCGCTGGTGGCGATCGCGAAGGTCGGCCAATGCTTGGTGAAGCCGAGCCCGCCGGCGTGCACGGTTTTCTCCGAGTCCAGCTCGAGGAGGTAGATGCGCTCATCACTGCCCAGCTTGCGCATCTCGTGGGTCGGATGTTGGTTCGGGTCGATCGGGCTCGATGACCAGGCATCCGCTTCATACAGGGACTGGTTGAATAGGCCGGCCACGCCGTGCAGGTGCTCCTGGGCGTTATCCTCGCTCATGGTGTCCTGGGCGATGCGAGTCAGCACCGCGAGCATCGTGCGCTGCATTTTTCCGGCCTGCTCTCCACGATAACGCAGGCGCGCGATGTAACCGGCGAGCATCTCTGCGGCGTGCGCGACACTGGTGAAGGTATCTCGTTCGCCGCGGTGGAGAAAGGCGTCGATCTCCTGGCACAGGAGCTTGCCCTCGCGTTGGATCTGATAGCGTGTTTTCTCAGCCATGGGATTGTCTCCAGTGTCTACGGCGTCGGGCTCGACGGCGCGTTGTTCGGCTCCGCCTCGAGGGGTGCCTGGTGCAGATCGGCATAGACCATCCGGCGCACCTCGTCGGGCTCGGCGGCGGCGTAGTGGGCCATGAGTTCGGGGAGTCTCTCGAGGGCGATCTGGCCACGCTCGATCAGGTCGGCGAAATGACGCGCCAGATCCTGCTCCGTGAGCTCATGGTGAGGCTCGCGCTGGTCGGCGATGCCGCGGCACAGCAATTCGGTCGACTCCCGCCGTGCGACCGCGCTGATGAACGCCTTCTCATCGTCCGGGTGGACCAATACGACGTCGTGGGCCGGGTAGTCCTTCCAGTCTTCCCCGGTGTACAGGGGCTCGCCACCCTGCTCGCGCTGTTCCTGGCCCTCCCAATGGACCGTTGCCTCATCGCCGAGCCCCACGAAGTCCTCGATAGTCCCATCCGCGCCGATGTGCACATCGGTGAACTTGTCCGTGACCTCGACGACGTCCGATGAGCCGATGATACGGACCCCGCCGCGCGTGTAGAGCCGGTACGCCTCGGCCGTGACCGGCAGGTTAACCTCCGCGCCCAGACCGCGTCGGCGCGCCAGCTCGGCCAATTTGGTCGCCGCCATCTCGGCGTGCGGGCTGTCGCCCTCCAGGTGCGCATTGCCCTCATGCCAAGTAATGTCGCCGAGCAGCGCCTGATAGCCGCTGACCATCGGCACGGACGCGTTAGCCGGGTCCGTCGCCAGCGCCGCGACCTCCTTGAGGAGGCGTTCGATGCGCGCGCGCGGGCCGGAAAGGCGCAAAAGGGACTTGATGGACATGGTGCCTCCGCTCTGTGCAGGTCGATTAACCCCATTGTCCGATGCGCTATCGGTGGGCGTTAATAGACAATTTGCACAGGGCGCCGGCGGGCGGCGGTGATGGTGAGGTGGCCGGTTACGGCGTCGGGTCGGGGGAGATGATCGGTCTGGGGCGCGGCCCGTCCTCTTTGTCTTCGTTGAGGTGGCGGGCGCGTTGCTCGACGCTGGTGCGAATGGCCCGGCGCAGTGTCTCGGGCTCGGGGATTTGAGGCCAGGGTCCGTCCAGGGGCCGCGAGCGTGGCGCCTCGGGGTCAACCTCGCACCAGGCCGCCCACAGCGTGTGCACACCATCGATGATGGCGTTGGCGATGTCATCCCACCTCTCGGCGCTGGGCGCGTTTAGATAGGCCAGGATCGCCTTTTGGGTTTTCTCCGGCAGGGGGCCGAGCATCGTGGCGCAGCCCTTGAACAAGCCGTGGTTGACCGCCTCGGCTTGCGCCAGCGCTGCCCGCTGCTGGGCCCGGTACGCGGCGCGCTCGTGTCTTTCACGCTCGCGCAACTCCCGCTGGAACGCCGGATCATTTTTCAGCGCCTCATCCTCGGCGCTGTACCATTGGTTCGCGGTGAGGGCGTCATTGACCGCCTCGGCGCAGGCCGCGAGCGATGGCAGAAAACGACTGTAGACGCCATAGCCGGCGCCCCCGGAGACCGCGCGCGACATGTCGATGCCGGCGGCCGCGGCGCGCTCACGCAGTTCATTGGGGCCGCACTCGGCCAGTAAGGCCTTCAGCGCCGGCTCGTCCCAGCAATGGAATGAGCCGCTACCCCACTGACCGTCGCACAGACGACCGTTGGGGCGAAACTCTTGGAGAAAGTAACGGCCGTCGTCTTGGCCCCACACCGCAAATTGCCGCCCCCGTGGCGTGGGTGAGGGTCCACTCGGGCTCCTCGTTGGCCAGACGGATGAAGTCGGTTTCGGTGACCGGGGCAGGTGCGCTCATGGCTCAAGCGGTGCGTCGATAACTGGACGAGGCCGGTGGCGCCACGGGGGCGCTCAGGCGCTGCGACAACTGCCAGCGCGGTCGCCCCTCGGCTGGGCGGGTAACCAGTAGTCCTTTGTCGACCAGCGCCTTGACGACGCTGGCGTAGACCGGGCGCACGGCCTCGCCGCGGACCAGCTCATAGCCGCCGTCGGCACCGGCGCGCAGCTGAGCGCCGGTCTGGATCTCGCCAATCAGACGCGCCTGGGGGGTGGTGACTCGAACGCCGGCCAAGTACATGCGCTATTCAACAACTACAGGTCGAACACAATAAGGACGGACGCCCCACCCGGAGGAGGCGCGGGTGAGACGTCCTCGGTGCCCACTGGCGCACAGGCTGTGGGCGTTGCAGCAGGCCCCAGAGCCCGGCTCAGAAGCCGGGGCTGGGGTCCTTGCGCTTGCCCTTCTTCGGCGACGGAGAAGGCGACGGCGACGGCGAGGGCTTCGCGCTGGCGGACTTGTCCGCCCCCTTGGCCGCCTCGGTGACCACCTTCATCGGATCGTTGCCAGCCTCGGCGAGCATCTGGCGCACCTGCGCCGGCTTCATCTTGCTCAGTTCGCGCAGGCCCTTGGCCCCCTGGGGCGAGGCGCTCATGGCCAGCGTGGCGAGCTGGCTCACCTTCTTGCCGGCGAGCTTGCGCACCATCGGGTTGCTCGCGAGCTTCATCCCGAGGTTCGGATCGGGACTCTTGCGGATCTGCTCCATGAAGTTCGGCGCGCGCGAGACCTGCCCGCCCGCACCCAGGCCGATCGCCCGGGAGCCGTCTTTACCTTGCAGTTGCATATCAGTTGCCTCCTTTGTGTTCGCAGGCCACCACGCGGGTCGAGACCCGTTCGTAGGGCTGTGCGTCGTTGCTGGCCTCGCCCGCGAAGCTCAGAGCCGACAGCTCCAGCTTGGTCAGGTTCGGCGGCAACATCTCGTAGACCATCGGCAGCAACGGCACGACCAACTCCATGTCGTTGCCCTCGACGACCACCTGCAGGCATATCGCCTTGTTGGTGATGATGGCCCGCTGCCAGGCCAGGTGCGGAAACCAGGTGCCCACCGACGGGGCTACCCCCAAATAGAGGTCACCCGATTCGGTTCGCCCGAGCACCAGATTGGCCGCCCCATGGCGGTTGAGCTCGAAGACCGTACGGCCATCGGACTCGGCCTGCAGAAAGTCGCCATGCTGCTGGCTGCGCAGGAAGGACAGCCACATCAGGAACTGCATCTCCTCCATGTCCGCCAGGGACAGCTCGGCTTCCTCTTCGGCTAAGGATAGATCGCTCATCTATGTATCTCCTCACAGCGGCTGATTCGGGCCGGTCTGTCGGCCTTGATGCAATAGCCTCTCATTCACTGTAACCGAGGCGGATCGATTTCGATAAGGGCCAATTTGCCGGATCGGCCAATTTTTTTGCTCCGCCGGCGCGGGCGGGTCTGCCAGCGGCGCGCCGCAGGGGATGCCGGATGGCGTTTGCCCATTCACAAATGGGTAGCGTCGCTTATAGTATAGTTCTTAGGATACTTATGGGGTAGTGAGCGATGCAAACTGATATTTGGTTATCTACCTTCGTGCCCGGGGCCCGCGCCGCCTGGCCGCACCTGCGCCGCCTGCGCACGGCCCCGGGCGACCCGCCCAGTGCCCTGGAGCGCCCGGGCGAGCTCGCCAGTACGTTCCTCGGGCTGTTCGCCAACGGCGTGGCTCTGGCCGCCACCGGCAAGTTGCTGTGCCCTGAGGCGGTCGAGGTCCAGGCCGGCCAGCCCCGGGCCGTCGCCCACGAGGGGACGCCCCTTCTGAACCCATTGGCCCAGGGTCTGCGCCAGCTCCTAGCCCAGGACGCCTGGCTGGGACTGGAGACCGCCCCCGATGCCAACGGCGAACTCAGTCTGTGGCCCGCGCTGGAGCCGTGGCTCGAGGCCTGTCGCCAAGTGCCCGATGGCACGCGCATCAACCCCGAGGCGATGGCCCCGTACTGGACCGCCAGCGCCCTGGTCGAGGGGCGCCTGCTCAGCGCCCGCCAGGCCAGCGCCATCGCGCAGCTGTTCGGTCAGGCCGCCCCGGCCGCGCCTGTCCCCCATCCGACCCAGGAGGTTCGCCCATGAGCGCGCGACGGTATCAGCATTCAGCCTTCGCTCCGAGCACCCCCTTGGAGGCGCAGCGCCCCGATGAGCCCCACGGTGCGCGCCAGCGCGCGCCCCGCATCGCCGGGGCCGGCTTCGAGGCCCTGCTCGGGCGGGACGCGGACAATCAACTCCACCCGGTCGACACCGACGATCCGACCCTGTCCAACCCGGCCTCCAGCGACGCCGACGCCGCCTCGCGGATGTGGATGACGGCCCTGAAGATGTTTCGCCCGATCTTCACGGCCGTGGTCTCGGCGCCGGTCGAGCAACTCAATACCGAGGGCCTGATCGTCACCTTCTTTGAACTGCTCCAGGCCACCAACCGCGTCGCCGGCCGGGTCGCCGACCAGCTCCAGGCCAACGGGCGTGTCGACCTCAACGACCCCGAACACCGCTGGGTCCTGCGCCGCATCATCCCTCACGTGGCCGGCTGCGTCGCCCACCAGTGGAAGACACACGGGGCAATTGACGAACAGTCGCTCGACGGACTTTATCGGGGGCTGCTCGACTCGCTCGATTCGGGGGAGCTGACCATGCCACCGGGCTCGGTCTCGCTCGATGGGGCCATCATCGAGGCCTGCGGGGTCGAGGAGCGTTTTGTCCGGTTGACGGCCAGCGAGGCCGCGAACGTCTCCCTGATGAACGCCATGGAGCCGCTCATCGCCGAGATTTCACAATTTAGCTGCTGGCAGCCGCCCGAGCGGCTGATCGGCCAATTGGCGGCCATCGTCACCGAGAACGCCGAGTTTCTCTACCACCAACAACCCGAGCAGATGCTCTCCCCGCGCGGGCGTGTCGTGGTGCTCCAGACCGCCCTCAAGCACGCCGGCCAGCAAGTGTGCGAGAGCTACCGGATTCACGCACAAGGTCTACTCCAGGTGGCCGATGATATCCCGGAGTCCGAGTGGCCGGCCTTCCAACGCGAGCACTCCAGCGCCCAGGCCGGCCAACGGCTGTGCCAGCACGTCGCCGACGATGCCCGGGCCCGCTGCTCGCTGCTCCACCAGGCGGCCCAGGCCGGCCACCAGGCCCTGGATGCCTTGTTGAAAAAGGTCGCCCCCCCGTCCCCCCAACAACAGGCGACCTTATGAGGCTCGCCCGCCTGCGTCTGCGTCTGCTCGGACTGCTCCTCGGCTTGGGGCTGTCGCTATGCTTTCGCCCGGCGCGGGCTACCGACTGGCCCTCTGAGGGCGCGATCGTCAACGCCATCCTGCGGATTTACCTGCCGTGGGTCTACAAGATGAAAAAGACGGTCGAGGACTACACGAAGGCCATCACCAGGGACCATAACGACCGTACGGTTACCACTTGGGGCGTATTTGGCGACAGCGTCAGGACGACCAAAGCGTCACTGTACAAAGCGGGCCTGAAGCGTCGCTCTGCCCCGTCCCCGGATATCTGTCTGACCAAAAGCCTGAACAAGGTCCGCGGCGACACGGCGCGCGATTCGGCCGAGCGCTGGCGCCTGGGCGCTCACGACGGGGATCACGCCGCCGCCGACTTGCATGACCACGACGTGCGCGCCCACCGGCGCTACCGCATCTCCGGGCCCCGCCACGGCGGGGAGGTGCCCGATCCGGTGGCCAGTGCCGGCAGCCAGTTGGCCCAGGGCTACGGGGCGGACAATCCGGCCTCGCTGTTCAAGCTGATCAAACGCCTGCTCGGCCAAGCCGACGACATGGTCACGGTGCTCCAAGGCAAGCCCACCCGCGAGGGGGTGGCCTATGAGGACCTGCGCGCGGCACACCTGTCGCGCCTGGCCATCATCCGCTCGGCCCTGCAGCGCATGGCCGCCGAGCGCCACCGTGACCCCGCCCGGCTCAAAACCCTGCGCAAGGACGCCAACGCCGAGCAAAAGAAACTCCTGGGTGATTTGGCGACGGCCGATGGACTATCGCAGTGGGATGTGTGGCGCTACCACGTCGCCGCCACCTATGGCTCTGATAGTTGGCATACCCAACTCGCCGAGGCCCCCAATTACAAAGGGGTCGCCACGACGCTGGCCAAAGTGCAAGCCACCCACAACAGCCTTCGTTTCCAACTCAATGAGGCCATGGCCGAGCGCAGCCGCCTGCTGAGCATCGTCTCGCTCGAGTCGCTCGGCGGCCCAGCTACCCAGCAACGATTGCAGTCGGCCTATACGGCCGCCGCCAAAGCCTAACCCGAGGAGATGACCACCATGCGCTCACGCCACATTGCCCGTCGACTCGCCGCGTGGCTGACTTTGGGGCTGTATCCGCGCTGGCGTCTGTGGCGCCGCCGGCGCCAGCGCCGTCAGGCCCAGCACGCGCGCCGCCGGCGCGCCGACTGGGCGGTGACACGCCGCCAACTGCACGGCCGCGGCGGCGAGGCCGCCACCACGGCCGCCGCCTTGGCCACGCTGGCCGGCGCCAGTGCCCTGACCTACTCCCCTCAGGCCGAGGCGATCAGCGCCTCCTCCATCGCCAACCAGGTCGCCGGCAGGATGACCGGCGTTCTGGAGAAGGTGTTCAAACCGCTGTTCAAGACCTTGCTGTCGTATATCAGCGGCCAGAACGACAAACAGGTCGCGGCCGTGGGCAAGGTGGGTGATTCCATCAACACAACCGCCACCGAGTTGCACAACCAAAAGGTACTGGCCGCCGCCGAGGCCCCGCCCGACCCCTGCGGCTCGGCCAATCTCGCCCTGGACAACAATGCCGCCAGCGAGGCCGCCTCCGTGCGCGCGGCCCAAAGCGACATCGACATGGTGGGCCAACTGTCCAGCCGCACCGCGGCCCAGGCCTCCAACCAGGACTACCGCCGGGTGGCCTGGCACTTGAAAAATTTCGGTCCCAAAAGCCCCAACCCCTACGCCGATCGCAGCGCCTCGTGGCTGTCGCAAACGCAGCTCTCCCCCAAGGACGACAAGGCGGTCGCGGCCTTTCAGGACAACATGCTTGGCACGACGCGAGATGCCGACATCGCGTTGTCAAAAACCGACCGGAACACCCGTGAGGCCAGCGCCTACGAGGACCTGCGCGCGACCTTCACCACGCGCCGCTCGATCGCCATGCAGCCCATCTTGCACGCCCGGGCGCGGCGCCAAAGCGCCGACGGCAAGTCGCCCTCGCCGCACGAGGCCGACACGGCCGAGGTCCGCCGCTGCTACGGCAACCAGACGTGGGACGACACCATGGACAACTTTGCCGACCCGACTCCCGTCGTCAAAGAACAGGCCCGCATCATGGCCTTTCAGTCCAAGCTGATGCTCGAACAGCTCGAGGCCATTGAGCGTGGCAACCTGGTCCTCTCGACCATCGCCCTGCATCAGCTCGAGGCCCCGGACAACGTCAACCGCCTCAAGGCCGCCTATGTGCAAGCCGCGGGCACATCCGACACCACGCCCCTGAAGGATTCGGGCTCGGGCCAGTAATCGGCCCGCGCCACCACTGGAGGAGACAACCATGGCCGAATCACCGACCGCACCGCCACCCGATGGCACCGACGCCTTCGGTCAGTGGAACACCAACCAGGCGACCGAGGCCACGGAGGGCGACGAGGACACGACCCAAGCGGCCGCCGAGGCGAAAATGGGCTTTAACTCCAGGGCGGATGGCGTCGTGGACCTGACCCCGGAGTCGTTGCACCAGGTGTATCAAAACCGCCAGGTCGATGTCGTCGCCGGCAATCAGTGGCTCGCGATGACCAACCTGTTCGTCGACGCGGTGCAGGTGCTCCAGACCCCCGGCGGGCAGCGCCACCCCAACGGGCGGAATTTGGCGCTGGAACACTACCGCGGCGCCAGCGGCGAGCCCTACGTGGCGCTGCGCGCCGACGGTGGCGATGCCGTGTTCGCCGTGGGCGGGCGCGAGGCCTATCGCCTGCCCGAGGGCCGGCGCCTGGTCGAGGCCCAGCGCCCCGATAACACACCCCGCCAATACTACGTGTGGGAGCCCGAGGAGTTCGAGCGCGAGCGCGCCGAGCGCGGGCTCACCCCTGACAATCACCCCGTCACCACGGCCTTTGGCCAGACGTGCCAGCTAGAGGAGACCGCCACAATGGATGCCACGCCCTCGACCGACGCCCCCGCGTCCAGCCCCCTCTCGCTCGCGGACGTGCTCAACGACCCCGAGCGCGCCCTGCAGTTGCAGACGACGCTGAACAACGAGCCATCGCTCAAGGACCGTGTGCGCACGGTCGCGTACAACGGCGAGGCCTTGCCCGCCTTCGTGGTCGACGCCGAGGAGCCGCTTCGCATCACGCTCGCCGACGGCACCGTCGTCGAGCTGCCCCCGGGCACGGTGCTCTATGGGCAGAACGGTGAACTGTTCGCCAAAGCCCCCGGCACGACGCTGGCCCGGCAGATTGCCGAGCTGTGGCGCGCCGCGCCGGCGGGCTCGGCTCTGCAATTCGGTGACGCCTCCCCTCAGACCGAGGCGACGTCGCACCGGCCGGCCGGGCAGGCGGGCGCCGAGCAGACCGGTCAGGGGCCGGCCAGCGATGAACCGGTGGCGACCGGCCAGGAGCCGGCGAGCGATCCGCAGGCCGCCGCCCGGGGCGGCTCCCTCACCGATCAGCAAAAGGCGGAAATCGCGAACCTGGTTAAGTCCAATTCCCCCCAGGGCGGTGGAGGCGGCGGCGGGGGTGACAGCTCGGCCCTGCGCACGGGGCTCAACGCCCTCGGCGGGGCGGTCGGCGGCGTGGCGGGCATGATGGCCAGCACCGTGCGCGGGGCGGTCAAGACCAGCCAGAAGGCCGCCGCCGCAAGCCGGGCCCAGGTTGCCGCGCCCGCGGCCCCGGCACGGGCCACCCAGGCCGCGGCGGCCGCGCACCGGCCCGAGGAGCGGGTGCGCGACCGGGCCCAGGAACTGGTCAAGCACTGCCAGCAGATGCGCCGGGACATGACCACCTACCGCAAGGCCCTGACCGACCGCGGGATCCCGTCGGTGCCCTATGACCAGCTCAGCGACGAGCACAAGCAGACCATCAAGACCGACCCGGAGCTCACGTCCCTGTCCTCGGCCGTGGTCGCCCAGGGCAAGACCATCGAGACCCTGGCCGACCCGCAGTTCCTCGGTGCCGCCGCGCAGGTCGCCGGCGACAAATCGCTGGACCGCCAGTACCGCGAGCCGGTCGACGCCGCGCACAAGGCGCTCGAGCAGGTCCGCCGCGACATCAATGGCGAACATCGGGATCTGCCGGTCGAGTCCGAAAAGCCGCGCCGCGGCAAGCAGGCCGGTGAGCCCACCACCTTGTCCGAACGCTTCAAGCGCTTGAGCGAGGTCATCCACGAGATCGTCAACAAGATCGCCCAGGCTCTGGGCCTTCGCCGCAGCGCCGGCCCCAGCCCCGGCTGAGCCAGGACCCGGCATGGACGCCCCCGCCCTCCACGAACACCTGGCGCGCCTGCGCGCGCGCCGGCCCGAACTGGCCCCCCTCATCGACCGGCTCGGGCCCGAGGCCATGCCCACCGGCGCCTTCCTCCGGGCCTACCTGGGCAGCGACCTCAACTACGGCAGCCGCTCGCAGGTGTTGCGCACCGTGCTGGCCGATCCGAGCCTACTCGGCGAGCACGGCGCCGGCGAGCCGGACATCCACACCTACCGGCGCACGGCGGCGTTTTTGCTCGAACACCCCCTGGCCCCGACCGACTGGCGCGCCACGGCGTTCACCCGCGACCACCTGCCCAAGCACCTGACCCGCCTGTTCGGCCTGGAACGGGCGCTCGGCACGAGCCGGCCCGGCCCGTGGGCCTTTATCGACCACTTCGCCCTGGCGCCCTACGAGCGCGCCCGGGGCATGCCGGTGGCCCGCCTGCCCGACGGTCGGTCCCTGCCCGCGGGCACGTCGCTGGACTTTCTCGCGCCCGTCTACGAGGCGGCCTGCCCGGCGCTGGCCGAGCTGCGGGACCTGGTCGGTCGGGGCGGTAGCGGCCTGCGCTACGAGCGCCTGGTCGGGCTGCAGGCGCGTGGGTTGGCCGCGCGCAACGCGATCGCCCTGGTCGGCGCCCTGCTCGACCAGGACGCCCACGGGGCCGCCCTGCAAAACCGCATCCCGCGCCCGCTGTCCGCCGCCCTAGGCCTGCGGGCCCTGTCGGTGCCGCAACTGCAGCTGTTCGCCGACGTCTTTGGGTTGGCCTACGAGGGGCTGTTGGAGACCTCACAGGTATCCGCCGCGGCGGACTTCCTGGGCCTGGGTGAGAAGTTGGGCGCCTGGGCGGAGGCGGGCGCCGCGGCCGATCGGCCCGCGGTGGCCGACGCCCTGGTCGGGCGCCCGCTGCTCGATGCCGAGCGGGCCGCCGCCATGCACCCGGCGCGCGCCGCCGAGGCCGGCCGCGGCCAGTACGACTCGGCCCTGGTGTGCAATGTCACGCGCCTGGTCGAGCGCGCCGGGCAGGGGGGCTACGATTTTCGCGCCTTTGCGCCCTACTACGACGCGGTCCGCACGGGCGCGCTAGCGTGGCGGGTGCTCGGCCATTACGAGCGGGTCGATGCCGGGTTTGCGCGCTGGCTGGAGGGGCGCATGCGGGCCTACCCGGAGCTGTTCACCGGTATTCGGGTGCGCGATCTCGCCAACTCGCTGTACCTGGCCCACGCGGCCGAGGCCCGCGGCGAGCCGGTCTATCCCGCCCTGCCCAGCGCGGCCCGGCGCACCTTGGGCGAGCGCGAGTATGCGGGCCGTGCCCGGCCATCGGGGAGCGGTCCGCGGCGCCGCCGCACGCCCGCCCAGCCGGTTCAGGAGCGCCCGCTGGCGGTGTGGGACCGGCTGCGCCGCGATGGGCCGGCGCCCTGAGGGGCGTTTTACGGCGCGGCCAGGGGATCGGCCGCCGGCTGGCGGCCGCGCTCGAGCTGGTAGCGCTGCATGCGGCCATAGTCAGCGCCGAGCGCCTCGTCGAGGAAGTTCGTCTTGCCCGCCGGGGGCGTGCCCGGCAGGATAAGCGCCCGGTCCGGGCCGGCATAGATCAGGCGGCCCGTGCCCAGCGAGTCGTTGACGTAGCCGCGCAGCCCGCCGATCTGGAAGCGCCAGTGCTTGCCGTCGATACGGGGGTTGTGCAGGTGATGAGCGTGGTGGTCCAACAACTCCTGGATGTCCAGCAGCTCATCGTAGTCCGCCTCGGTCTGCTGCTCGGCCTTCAGGCGCGTGAACACGGCGTTGAGCCGGTCGCGCGCGGCCAGCATGGCCTCGGGGGCCTGGACGAACATCCGGTAGCCCAGGGCGCCGGTGGCCACCACCCAGCCATTGATATCGCGCAGCACCGCCAGGTCGGCCCGCGGGGCGGTGTCCAGGGTCAGGCCCTGGCGGCGCAGCTCGCGCCCGCGCATCTCCACGATCTGCTCCTCGGTCAGGCGGGCGAGCAGGTTGTCCTCGTTGACGGCCTCGTAGAGGCGCTGGGAGAGCCGGTCGGACAGGCGGGCGTGGCGATCGGACAGGCGCTGGAGCTCGTCGGCATGGCGCCGGCTGACCTCGACCTCGCCCAGGGCAATGGCCAGGCGCTGGCGTAGCTCGTCATTGTGGGCCTGCAGGGCGCGGTTTTGCTCGCGTTCCTGGCGCAGCATATTCGCCAGGCGGGCCTGGTCCATGCCCATAATCAGCGCGTCGGTCTCGTTCATCTCGGCTCCTCTGCTCAGCGATAGCGTGTCGCCTTTCGTACCCATTATACGCGACATTTTGAGGCAGGCCAACCTGGGCCAGGTGCCTTGCCTCACCTATCGTGGATTATGTATATTTTAGGCGATACCATACGGGATGGGGGGGGCAGCGCACGATGGCCGACACAGACGAGCAGACCGGCACCTCGCCGGACAAGCCCAGCGCCGGGCGGCGTTTTCGCCGCGCGGCCGGGCTGACGCTGCGCTGGGTGATCTCGCCCTCGTTTTTCAAGATTAAAAGCCCCAACCCCTTCCAAGTCCAGGGCGAGCTCAGCGAGGCCGTCGTGCGCCGGCCGATGCGCCAGCGGCGCCAGCACCGCGAGCATGCCCGGCAAATCGACAAGGACATCGAGGGACAAGGCCTCGATGTGTGGACCCGCGATCGCTACACCTTCGAGTTCTTCGTCGAGGCCATGGGCCTGAGCGAGGCCGATTTGCTGGTCCGCCACAACGGGGCCACGCGGGTCGGGGTGCGTAACCTGGTCTTGGCCGTACTGGGGGCGGTGGCCATCATGGCAGCCAACTACTACGTGGCTACCGGCGCGTGGGGCCAGACCTTCCTGTTGTCCCTGTTCATCCACAATCCGCTGCTCCTGGCCGCGGCCGTCGGCCCGACGTTCGTGATCTTGATCCTCACATCGATACGATACTTGTTTTTCGCCTATTCGGTGCGTCAACGGCGCCACGGCTCATTTGCGGCCTTTGTGCTGTGGTTGACCTCGCCGGAGGAGTGGTTCGCCTCGGCGCGGCTGAAGAAACTGCCCGCCGTCGAGCCCCTTCCGGCGACCATGGTCGAGTCGATCAAGGCCACCGCGAGGAGCGAGTAGTATGGCTAACGGACCCGGCTCGACCTCGCAGGGCGAGCAAAATGTGCTGATCGGCGGCATTTTCTTGGTCCTCCTCGTGGCCCTGGCGTACTTCTTCCCCTTCCCGTTCAGCTGGTGCTGGCACTGGATGGCGCGCGGGGAGGTGGCGGTGTTGGACTGGATAGCCCCCATTTTGCCCTACAGCACCCAGCGTGCACTGACCGTCATCGGCACGGGACTGCAACACAACGCCCCCGGGACCCTGGGCTGGTCGACCATCTTCAAAAGCGAGATGGCGCTGGCGCCCTTTTCGGGGATCCTCTACGCCTTGCCCATCGCCGCCATCGTGGCTTGGTTCTGGCGCCACAGTGAACCCCATCACCGGCGTCATACAACCGAGTCCCTCATCGAGGTCGAGACACGGGTTTGGCGCAGTCAGCGCATCTTCGTCAAACGCGACCCGACCCGAGAGAGCCCCGACATCACCAAAGGCCCGTGGCGGATATCCGAGTCGCCCGAGGAGTTTGCCCGGCGCACCGGGGCGCTGATCCTCACGCTCGGCCAGCCCAATGCGTTCGACCCCCAGCCGGCGCGGGGCCCGCTGCGCCATCAGCTCGGCCCGCGGTTCACGCAACTGGCCACGATGACGCGCTATGAGCAATGGACGGCCGCGCCGATGTTGCTGCGCGCCGATGGTCAAAAGCAGGACTCGGATCAGCTGCTCGGGGATATCAGTTACTGCTTTGCCGAGGAACTGTCCGAACGCCACGTCGACCAGGCCGTGCGCGCGGTACTCAAACATTATGCCCAGCACGAGATCACCGAACGTCTGCGCCGCCAGCACGCCTATGTGCGCACGTGGATCATGGGTCTTTTTCTCGAGGCGCGTGCGTGCGGCAAATTTTCCACCTCCCGAATCCCCTGGCTGCAGCTGGTCGATCGCACGCTGTTTTTCGCGCTCAACAACGTCGGCCGCGCCGGTTATCACATGGAGGGCCTGGCCCCGGCCATCCACTATTTTGCCGAGGTTAAAAACGGCTTTGCTCTGCGCGAGCCGACCGACACCCTCGCCGCTGAGTCCGTGCGCCGCGCCCTGATCAACGAGGGCGTACTGGACCGGCCCATCGACGACCCGAATCTACAACCCCTCCAGCCCCCAGCCAGCGCGAGGGTCGTCGGCACTGGGCGTGCCTCTGGCGGTGGCCCGCGGCCCGCGGCTGAAGAGGCTCAAGCGGCTCTGAATAAGTTCGCCAATGCGTTCGGCGATGACTCGATGGTTATCTTCGGCGCTTCCCAGCCGCCGCCGGGGCCCGCGGGTCAGTGAGCGCGGCGCCCACGGGCGCGCGGCTGCGTATTTGGCAACCGGTTTGCTCATCGCGCACGTCGCACTGCAACTCCAACCAAATGGCCATCGCTTACCCCCCTTCGCCGGCCAGGGCCCAGGGGTATTCATCCCAGGTTCGCCCATCGAGCTCGCGGCCGGCGACCTTTTTACCAACGCGCACCGAGGCGCTGCCGTCGCGCCAGTTATGCGCATAGTCGATGGCGGTCTTGCCGCCCGGGACCTCTACATACGCGCCGCCGGCGAAACCATCATCGCCGTGCACGGTGGCGCCTGCCCACTCGCCCCACTGTTTGAAGTGGAATGCCACGCCCGCCGTTACGCACTGATCACGCAGGGAACGCACCCACTCGGGGTGCATCGCCCTGGCCTTCGGGCCCGACTCGCCCCCGACGACCAGCCAGTCAATGGCGGGGAACCGATCCACGACCATCCCGTCGGCGCGGTCCTCCCAGGTCAGGTCGATGGGCCCGAGCAAGGGCTCGGCGCTGACCCAGCGCACGGCCGCCGGAGCTTTCAGCAGCAGCGGTATGCGCTCGTTCGCCGTGGCTTGGTCCTCGGCGCTGACACCCAACCAGACGTTCGGAAGCGGCCAGTCCCACCTTTCGACGCAGTGCTGCGCGTAGCGACCGCCGGCAATATCGGCCGCGGCATCGGCCCACCTGTGCATATCTTTGTCCTCGTCCTGGATCCCCAGCAGATACTCGACCATCCGCGCCGGGCGTTTGGTGAGCACCTGGAAAATATGCCGACCGTTGTTATTGCGCGATCGGGTGGTCGTCAGCGCCATCACGGCGAACACCCGATCGATGAACTCAAACGGCACCGCCGGGTGGAACAGATCGGACATGCTATTGACGAAGATCTTGCGCGGGCGCGTCCAGCGCAGCGGCTGATCCAGGACATCCTCATGGCAAAGCACGTCAGTGAAAGCCCGGGCGAAATACTTGGTGGCCTTCGGGTTGGCGCTCAGGCGCGGCCACTGGCGTTCGGCGTAGCAGTGCTTGCAGCCTTGGCTGATCTTCTCGCAACCGGTGGTGGGGTTCCAGGTCGCATCCGTCCACTCGATGGCCGATTTGTCGCTCATCGGTTGTCCCTCCAGTTGTGCCCGCCGTCGCCTGGCGCGGGTCCGGCGCGCGCGGCGATAGCCGGTTGGTCGGTCAAGGCTGTCGCACCCCCGAGGGCATGCGCATGCCTGCGTTGCGATACTCGCTCTCGCCGGGCTCGCGGCCGTAGACGCGCTTGTGGGCGATGGCCCAGGCCCGGGACAGCTGTTCGCGCCAGTCGTCCGAGGTGGCACGAAACCCCATTCCCGCGCCTCGGGCATCGTTGGACGCGGCCTGCATCAACACGATCAGCGCCTCGTTGAAGCTCATCGGTTTTTGGCTCATCGCTGCCCCGCCTTCTCAGTGCACGTCGGCGAGCAGGCAGTCCCGGCAGATAGGCGCCGGCGGGTGATGGGCATCGACCACCTCGGCCACCGCCTGGGCCTGGCCGCAGTCGGCGCACAGCGGGCCCCCTTCGGGCGGGGCGGTCTCGCCGAGCAGCACCCGCACGGCCACCGGCTTGGCAAAGCGCTGGCGCCACTCGGTCACCTCCGGGCCGGCCCAGTGGGCCTTCGTGGCGGCCAGATCGCACAGGTGGTACTTGTAGGGCCCGCGCCGGGTCGGGCCGTGCCAGAGCACCAGACGCGGCTCGCCGCGGTAGGTGGCGATGCCGTAGGCGGCCTCCTGGTGCAGGTCGTTGGCCCCGGCGGCGTTGGCCTCGTCGATGATGGCTTTGGCCGCGGCGCGCTTGTCGGGCGGGACCCACAGTTTGCGGCGCACGGGGTCGAAGCTCGCCCCGGCCTCCCGGCCCAGGCGCTCGCGCAGGTGATAGGTCTTGCCGTGGATGTAGATGCGGTCGCCGTCTTGGCGAAGGGTCAAATGGGCCATGGTGCCTCCTCAGCTTGCGCTAGGGTTGGCCTCGAGTGGGATCGAGGGCCGGTTGTCGAGCCGCCCGCGCCGCGGCGCGGGATGGCGTTTTCAAGGCCTCGCCTGGCGGCGGGGCCCGATGGCGCCTAAGCGCCGGTCTCGTTGGCCTCGGGCGCGCCGGGGCTGGTCTGACTGATCGTCGCGTCCATGATCCCCTGCAGGTACGCCGCCACCAGCAGCGTGGTGAACGAGGCGCTCGTGTAGGGGGCCTGCTGGGCAATGTTGCGCGTGCGCCGCTCGGCCGCGGCGAGCACGCGGGGCAGAGACCGATGGGTCTCGGGGCCGATGCGCCGGCCCTGCGCGTCGAGCGGCATCAGGGTCTCGGGAAGGGAGTTGGCCATGGGCTTGTCTCCTGTCGGTGATGAGCGGGCGGCCTACGAGCCGTGCTTGGCCGTGCCGCCCAGGTACTGGGCATTGTTGCGCATTCGCTCGATGGCCTGGGCCGCCGGTGCGCTGGTGGCCTCGGTGTAACCCGGCCAGGGCACGAACGGTGTCGAGGAGCCCGCGGCGAAGACCGCCGCGCCCGGCTTGGGGCAGCGAAGAGTCACGGTCCCGGTGCCCACGCCGGCGACCAACACGAAGCCTTGGTGGCATTGGCGATGGCCGGGGTCGTGGCGCGCGAGCCAGGCGGCATCGACCACCCCCGCCTGGCCGTCCGTGGCGGTGAAGAACCAGAGGTGGTCGGCGACGGCGAACAGCACGTAGAGGCTGGCCAGCATGGCCAGCACGGACTCGCCGATCGCCCAGAAGCCGGTATTCCCCCGCGCGGCCCGCTGGCGCAGCTCGCTCCAGTAGAGGCCCAGCGCCATAGTCGCCCCCGCCGCGAAGCACCCATCCGGGAGGAAATCCGCGCCGAGACGGTGAGCACCGCTGGTGGTGAATTCGACCAGCGTGGGCAGGAGCAACAGCGCGGCCGCGGCCAGGGAGGCGAACAGGCGCCGGCGCTGGCCGGGCCTGTGGCGCCCCTGGCCCTGGAGCTCGCGGTACGCCGCGACCGAGCCCGTCACGACACACAGCATGGTCAGCGCGTCCACCGTGATTAAAAAGACCATCCCGGCCCTCCTAGCGTTGGCGCCGTTTGGCGCGCCCCGGCGGCCGACGGGCCGCCTGGGGGTTGATGTAGCGGTGAATGCGCAGGCTCGGCAGGTAGGGCTCGAGCTCGATGCGCGCATCGGCGCGGCGCCAGCGCCCGCCGCCCTCGCCCTCGCCCTCGCCCAGCGGTTGGACCGCCGGCAGGGGGACCAGGTAGGGCAGCCCCTGGCCCGGGCCGGCGCGGTAGAGCAGCGGCTGGACGGCGCGCACGGTCTGGATCCGCCCCTCGCCCTCGCCCTGGCAGACGACGTTGGCGCGCGGGACGTGGCGCGTGGGGTGGACCTCGGCGAGCGGCTCGTGCTCGTCCAGGGCATCGAGGCGGTCGCGGTCGCGCAGCAGGTGGCTCAAGTCCCCGACCCGCTCCATCAGCGCCTCCAGGCGCTGGCGCACCTCGGCGACCGTGCGCCGGTAGGTTTGGGGCGTGGCCGCCCAATAATAGCTCACCGAGCGCACCTCGGGGCACTCCAGCAGCACGATCTGGCGCTCGGTCTGTTTGAGGTGCAGGTGGCCGTGGCCCAGGCGCGTGAGTGCGTCCTTGGCCAGGGCGCGGTTGTGGGGGCGCTGGGTCTCGGGGTCGATGACCTCCACCTTGTGCTCGCGCATCGCCGCCAGGGCGGCCATGACCTGCCCCTTGGCGAGGTTGACCTCGCGGGCGGCGGCCAGGGTGGCCTTGGAGGTCCCCACCAGGGCGGGCAGCGAGCGGGTGTGTTGGCCGTGCTGGCCGGGCAGGTAGTGTACGGCGCGCAGGATCTCGCGGGCGGCCCGGCGCGCCTCGTGCGGCTCGTCGTGGCCGAACACCCACAGCGGGTAGCTGCGCTCCTCGCCCAGGCGCGCATCGAGCGTGTGCAGGGCGCTGTCCAGGTGGCGCAGGGCCTCATCCAGATCCGCGCGCAGTTTGCTGTAGTCCGAGCTCATGGCGGCTCCGTCCCGTGAAGATGCTTACGGTGATAATAGCACCGTATCGCATACCCCGCCACCCCAGGCCAGGCCCCCGCCTCGAAAAACCCGCTCTTTCCTGTTTGGACCCCCTCTTCTTTGGATGTCCTACTCTTTGGCCGTCCTATTCTCGGCCGTCCAAATCCGCGCGCGCGCGCTCTTTTCAAAGGTTCCTTTCGTTTAGCAAGCGGCGGGCCCGGTGGCGTGGAGAATGCGCTACGGTGCTAATATCACCGTGCGTTGTCTTTCATGGGGCTCGCCCGGGGGGCCGCCGGGTGCGGGTATGCGCTACGGTGTTAGTAACACCGTGGGCAGCACGGGCCGGCCGCCGACCTCAAAGCCCTGGGTGCGCTATACTGGCCCCGCCCGACGGGTAGATGGAAATGGGCACACCCCTCCCGTGGTGGCCCGGTCGACAAGGGGCAGAGGTGCGACTGACTGACGTGATAGAGCGGGCGCGGAGGCTCTCGGGCGAGACGAGCGCGGCCGGGCTGGCCCGGCGACTGGACATCAGTCGCTCACAGTTGAGCCACTACAAAGCGGGGACGGACGCCCCCGGGGAGTCGGTGTGCCTGCGACTGGCGCGCCTGGCTCACTGCTCGCCCGCCCTGGTGCTGGCGCTGGCGGCCGCGAGGCGGGCCACCGATGAGGCCGACGCCCGCGCGTGGGCGGACGTGGCCGAAGGGATGGCGCGTTTAGCGGGGCTCCACGAGACGGGGGCCCATGAGCCCGACCCGAGCGCAGCGCCCACCGGGGACGTCTTAACGGACGATGCCAGCCACACGTCGGGGAGGTGATTGGGCCGATGGCCACACAGAAGCGCTCGGCGCTGGCGGGGCATAAAAAAACGCCCCGCTAGGGGGCGTTTTAGGGATATGACGGTATGACATTTCGGCTCTGATTGCCTGGTGTGAGTGACCGTCTGTTAATTATTATCGGCCCTAACCGGCCGGCGATCAAGTCGATTCCGCCTATGGCGCCTCCCATATCAGCAAGCCCTCCGCGCTCCACTTGGCGTGCGGATCAGGCCCGCCCTTGCCGTAGACACTCGTGACGAGGTTGTAGCATTGCTGGCGCCCGATCTGCTGGTTGTGTCGCACGGGCACGATGATCGGCGCGCCCGCGTGGCTCTCGAATGTCAAAACGACCACCGAATCACCATGGCCCGGATTGGCCGATCGGAACAGGCCCTTCGGGGCGGCCAGAATCTGCGGCAAGCGTTTGAGCACTGAGATGCGGAGGCCGTGGTCAAAACAGGCCTTACCGATCACCTTGCCAGTGACCACCAGAGGCAGCGCGGTGAACCCCGCACGGTCGATCAGTTGTTGCGGCGTCGGACCGAGCTGCAGCACCTGCTCATGTTGTGGGTTTCCATCGCACTCTGCCTTGATCAGTGCGTCGACTAAAACGGTGTAGTTATCCAATCGCCCGACCGAACCCCATCCTTAAAACGCGCCAGTATACCAGCCGCCGCGCGCGACCGTCCTGCCCCCCCTCCGCGCGGCGCACGACCGTTAACGCCTCAAGCGGAGGCACCGGACAATGCCCCTGGCCCCACAGGGCTGCGCCAGTGCGCTCTATTGACGCGACCCTGTGAGGCGGGCCGATCGCCTCCCTGCTCATGCCCGCCGCTCGGCCCACGGATCAATGCGTCGAGGCGCTCGCCCAACACTCTCAACTCTTTGCCGAGGACGTTCGCATCGGCGCGGGCCTGTTCCAGGGCAAGGCCGACCCGAGCGCAGCGCCCTGCCCGATCCGCTCGCGCCAATCCGCCCTTAACGGACCCGGCGAGCCCATCGGATACTGCATGTAGGCACATTACACCAACGCCACAAGGAGAGACCGATGGATAAGCCACGCATGGGCCACAGCCCGCACCCGGCCCTCGAGGCCCTGTTCGACGACCCGCGCACTCAGACCCCGATCATCGCACTGCGCCCGGACGAGCACACCGTCGCGCCCCCGCCCGGGACCGAGGCCAGCGCAGCTATGTTGCGCCAGGCCATGGCGCAGCTCGTGGAAGACGCCGAGGCCAACGCGTGGGCGATCGAGCGAGTCCTCAGCGCGATGATCGAGAACGACGCCCCGCGCCAGAGCGTCAACTACGCCCTGGAGGCGTTCCAGGACTTGCTCGAGGGCCAGCGGCCCGATCCCACCCAGCGGCGCCACGCCGAAATGCTGCTCATGGAGGTGAAGGCCTCGGCTCCGGACGTCAACGAGCAGCAGGCCATCACCGCCCTCATCGCCTGGCTCGACGGCCGCCGCCCTGCCGCGCCCAAGCGCCAGCTCTGCGAGGCGTTCGTCGAGATCATCGAGGACCTGTGGCTCGAGCAGGGCCCGCCGCGGGCGCTGGAGGCCATCATCGATACCCTGGACGAGCTGCAGGACAAGACCGCGCAGACCCTGGTCCGCGCCCTGGACGGCTTAATCGAGAGCGTGGACTCGGACGACCGGGACAGCGGCCCGACAGATCTGATGCACGCTGGCGAGTTGCTCGAAGGCCGGGGCGAGACCGGCAGCCTGCGCGCGCTGGCCCTGTGCCTCGAGCCCGAGAAGGAGACCCACTACACCGAGGAGGACGTCGGCGCCATCGAGTTCGCCCCGGTGGTCGTTTTGATCCCGATCGATGACAACCACGTGCGCTTCCTGTGCTGCCGCCACTGGGACTACCCGCACGCGGCCGACACGTTCCGGGCCCTGGCGCGCTCGCACCTGGCCCTCACCGGGGCCTCGGCCTACGCGGCCCTGTTCCAGCGCTGCGAGGCCGAGGAGGGCGAGCCCAATCTGTACACCCTGGAGTATTTGCACTGCAACCGCACCGGTGTGGTGTTCGAGCACGGCGAACCCTTGCTCTGCGAGGGCGAGCCGGTCGGCCCGACCCCGCTCAGCGACGAGGCGGTCGACTCCCTGTCCCGATTGCTCGAGCCCAACGGGGAGGTCTTGACGGACGATGCCGGCAACCCGTGCGCCTTGGCGCCGCCGCTGATGACTATCGTCGATCTCGCGCTCAATTGATCTGGCCGGCCCCCAGGGCGAGGCTCGCCTTCGGCGTCGCCCCGACGATCGATCCATCCCAGCAGGACCACAAGGAACCGAGATGACAGACGCAGCCGACCCCGCCCTCATTGACCGACTCCACGACGTCGCCCACGGCTACGCCGAACACATCCTCACGCTTGGCGACCAGGTGGCACTGAGTTTCATCTTACCGGCCCGCGACGGTCACTACCGGGTGCTCTCGGTGCCCGACTGGCGCGATGAGACCAAGGCCCGCAACCTCGCCGCCATCCAGTGCGTGTTGGCCATCGAACAGGCCCCGGCCTACGCGATCACCGGGGAGGTTTACCTGTCCCACAATCCCCACGCGGCCCGCCCCAGCGCCGACCCCGACGCCATCGACGGGCTTCAGTTCATGATATGCGACGCCCGCGGCGCCGTGCGTTTCAGTTGCCACCCGATCCAGCGCGATGCGCACGGCGCACAAATCGGCGCGGTGGTCAGTCAGTCGCGTTCACCCGGGTCGACCGCCGGCCCCATGGCCGAGCTACTGACCGCCGAACGCGGCGCCACCGTTCTCAGCCCCGCCATCGCCGAACAAGTGCTGCGAACGTTCGGCGAAGATCTGTCGATCCAGGTCGCCACGATCGAGGCCCAAGCACCTCGCCCCGGTACCGGCCACGGACCCGCGCCTCACTGAGGCGCGGGCGGCACGGGCCTTCTCGCCCACCGCAATCGCCTATTAACACCTCGTGCATGCCCACCGGATACTGATCGTAGAGCCCAGTACACACGAGGAGCCGCGACCATGACCGATCCCATTCTCGTCGAACCGGCCCACGCGGCCGCCTTGGATGCACTCGAGCAGCGGCTGGTCGACACCGGTGCCCCCGATGACCTGCTCGATGAGGCCGTCCACGACGTGTTCGAGGCGGACGTCGCAAGACGGCCGAGCGAACAGCCCGCCCCCGGTAACGAGTCGCTGTATGAGTCGGCCGCACGCCAGGCGGCCCTGGCCAACAACGACGGCTTTGGCGCCCAGCTCGAGGTCCTGATCATAGCCTACGGCCCACAGGCGACCCGCACCCTGGTCGAGCGGATATTGGCCAACCGCTATTCGACCGCCGAGACGCCGGCCCCAAGCGCCCCCAGCCCCTGTCCGTGAGCGCCCGACGCTCGCGCCAAAACGGACCCTGCAGGAGAGACCAATGAACGACCCCGAGACCACCTTCGAGATTCGCATCCGGCTGACGACCCCCGAGGCGGTCGACGAGGCCACCGCGGCCGCCACGCTCAAAACACTGGCCGAACGCGCGCTGGTCAGCGGCCCGCTGGCCCAGTGGAAGGCCCAGTTCGCGACCGCCCAGGTCGAGGACATCGAGTGCGCGGTCGAGCGCGGCCCGGCCTGGGTGCCCGATCACTACGAGCATCTGCTCTTTCTCGTCGACGAGGACGGCCACTGGCATCTCGACCCCGAACGCGAGGCCGATCCCGAGGTGCCGGCCCTGCGTGATCGCACGCTCGCCGAGCTCGTGCACGAGGGCGTGCTCACACGGGTCGTGTGCGAGTACCCCCGCGGCGAGAAATACGGCGCGCCGCCCGTGGCCACCGAGGTGGGAGCGCTGGCCTTCTTCTCGCACCTGCGCCCCTCGGCGATGTTCGACGTCGAGCCGCACGACCGCGGCGACGACGGCGCCGAGCAGCTCTGGGCCGAGGTGGCCGTCCCGCCGGCGCTGGCCGAGAAGGTCCAGCGCCACGCTCACCGGGTTGGCCCGCAGCCGTCACTGGGATAGCGGCCCTTCACCCCGGTCACGCTAGACGCGGACACTGAACAGATATCCACCACTCAGCGCCAGCGAGGAGCCACCATGTCCATCGATCCGCACTCCGCCCCTCTGAGCGGCCGTCGCCCAGCCCCGCCACCCGCCGCGCAGTTGCTCGACGCGGCGCGGGATTGGGCCGCCGAACGGCTGGTGCGCCACGGCACGGTCCACTTCAGCTGTCTGTACCGCGGGGCCGATGGCCGCCTGATTGCGCTGACGCCCTACCTGCCTGCCCGCCCGGCGGTCAAATCCATTTACACGGCCGTACGCGACCACCTCATCGCCGACGGGGCCAGTCACTACGCACTGGTCGGCGAAGCCCGGGTGCAGTTCGCCACGGGACCGGCCCAGGCCTCGCTGATCGTCGCCGCCTGCAGCGCCGCCGGGCCCGAACAGGCGGTGGTCCATCGCATTGAGCGCCACGACTGGGGCACCGGTCTCGGCCTCGAGCAGCCACTGGCCGCCGGCGACTACCTCGACGAACGGGCGCTGACCCTCCTGGCCGCGGCCGACCCTCCCGCCCCCGGAGCCCGCCAGCGCGCCCGCGAGCGGCTTTTACAGGCCCTGCCTCACCATCCCCTTCAGTTCGGCCGCTGGCAGCCCACCCGGGCCGTGCGGCCCTGCTGAGCCCGGTTTCGGGTCGGTTCCCAAACGTCGCGATCCTACGGTATCTTAGGCGTTATCAGGGACACCGCCGCGGCGCTCGGCGCCGCCCCCGGGACCGCTAAGGGAGGAACCCCCTTTGAGCCAACAACACTCGACGACGCGCGCCAGCTCGCCAGCACGCGCCTTGGCCCGCCAGGCAATCACGCACGAGGAGCTGGTCGCCGCCTGTCGCCGGATCCGCCCGGACTACCAGGAACTCAGCCCGGTGGAGCAGGTCGCGCTTCGCCTGCAGGCGAGCGAATGGCTGCTGGCTTGGCAGGAGGTGCTCAACCCACACGGCGCTCCACGCGAGCCTTACCACGCGCTGGACGACGCTCAGGTTGGCCGATTGCGTCGGGTACGCTTGGCGCACCCGAGCGGCTTCTACGAGGTGGTCGACGGCCCGGACGCCCCCCGCCGGCGCCTGGCCAACGGCGCGCTGGGATCGGTTATCGAGGCGAAAAACACACTCCAGAGCGTGTGGGTGCATTTCGACGACCACGACCACGCCCTCTCTGTGCCCAGGCGCTGGTTGGTGCCCGCGCCCTCGGTCAGGCTCACCGTCGAGGGCCACTACGATTGGACCGGTCACTATGTCGGCTACCCGCAGCCGGTGGAGGCCCAACGCCTGGGACGGCGCCTGTACAACAGCGCCGGGGACGCCCTGGCGCGGCTGGACTCCTGCGGGGACTGGGTCCGGCCGGTCGAGTATGCCGCCGGCCTGAAACTGCCCGTGGTGGTCAGCGAGACGCGCCCCGCGCCACCGTCCTGAGCCCACGCGGCGGGCTCGCACAGCACGACGGCCGCCGCGCGTCCAATCCGCTATTAACAGATCACCGCCGGACCGTGGACCCTATCAATAACAGCTTTAGTTATTGGTCAGGAGCCCACTATGTCCTATGTGTACCCCGCAATCGACCACCCCGATGAGAGGCGCCTGCGCGCCTTGGTCGAACGCAGCACCGATCCCGGTGCGCTGCTCGATGATCTGGTCCAAGAAGCCTATCTTGCCGCCGCGCAAATAAGCCTCGCCAACGAGCCCCAGCGGCCGGTGCGCTACCCCGATACCACGCGCATCGAAGACTTCACCGAGGCCGCCGAGCACGTCAATCGGGCCGGCCCGCACGCCCAGATCCGCGTCCTGTTGGCCGCCTACGGCGCCGAGCACGCACTGACACTGGTGCGCCAACGCCTGGCCGGACCCGCCCCCGGGGCCCGCGCCGATCGACCCACCTACTCCGCGCCCCGTCCGTAGGGCGCCAAGCGGCCGGCTCCGATGCTACACCCGCGCGATCTCCCCGACCCCGCCCGTCGAGCCCGACGCTTGCTGCGCGATTTGCTCGCCCGTGGCACACCCCTGCTGTGCGCGTGGAGCGCGGGAAAAGACAGTACCGCCACACTCAATGTCCTGTTGTCCACCGCGGCCGAGCTGCGCGCCGGCGGCCAGCCCCTGGCCCCGATCATCATCACCCACGCCGACACAGACGTCGAGAACCCGGAGGTCTGGGCCCACGCCCGGCGCGAGATGGACAAGATCCGCGCCTTTGGCGAGCGCCACGGACTGGATGTGCGCGTCGAGGTCTCCCATCCGCCGCTCAGCGCCCAATGGGCCGTGCGCGTCATCGGCGGCAGCGCCCTGCCTATCTTCCCCAACGCCAAGGGCCGCGACTGCACCGTGGACCTGAAGATCAAACCCCAGCAGCGTCTGCGCCGGCGCCTGTTGCCCGAGCTCGAAGCCGGTGGCGTGCGCCCCGTGACGGTCGTGGCCACCCGCTTCGAGGAGAGCGCCTCGCGTGCCGAGCGCATGAACAAACGCGGTGATACCGCCCACGCCGTGCGCGCCGACGACGACGGGAACCTGTACCTCACCCCCATTGCCGACTGGGCGGCCAGCGACGTGTGGGAATACCTGGGCCTGGCCCGGGCCGGCCAGGTCCTGGCCTACTCGGACTTCGATGACACCTTCCGCCTCTACGCCGACGCGGCCGGGACCAGCTGCGCGGTCGTCGGCGATGACATGACCCGCACGCTGCAGAACTCACGTGGCTGCGGGGCCCGCTTCGGCTGCCACCAGTGCCAGGCGGTCGGTACCGACGCCTCTTTGGCCAACATGGTCGAGACGGACCCGAACTACCACTACATGCGCGGACTGAACCGCCTGCAGCAATTCATCGCGGCCACGCAGTACGATTGGACGCGGCGCAACTGGATCGGGCGTACCATCGATGCGGCCGGCTACGTGACCATTCAGCCCGATCTATACCACCCGCGCATGCTGGACAGTCTGCTGCGCTACGCACTGACCATCGACGTCGAGGAACAAAACGCCGCCGCGCAGGCCGGGCTCGAGGCGCCGCGGTTTCAGCTCATCGGGCTGAAGTCGCTCATCGCCATCGACGCCGAGTGGTCGCGCCAGGGCGTGGCCCGGCCCTTCCACGCGCTGTCCATCTATCGCGATATCATCGAGCGCGGGGCCCGCTACCCGGTCCCCGCGGTCGAGCCCATCGCCCGCACGTCCCTGCCCGCTCCCCGTTATCTGTACGTGGGCCCGGATTGGGACGAAGACGCCCAGTGGGCCTATACCGGGCTTCGCGACCCGCTGCTCGAGGCCCAGGCCAGCGACGGGCTCAGCGCCGGGTGCGCGGGCTCGACAACGAGCCTGCGCGACGGTACGAGCGTATTGGCTCTCGACAGTGCCGAGTTCTACGACATCGACGAGGAAGGCGCGTCATTATTGTTAGCGTTCGAGCTCGACCGACTCATCGAGACCTACCACGACGATCCCGGCTACCGGACCACCGCCGGCTATCACTACTACGCCTCCAGCGGCCTGCTGACACTGGCCAAGGGCCAGGCGCGGGCAGTGGATACCATCTTGCGCCGCACCGCCTACAAGGAACGCCACGGGTTGACCGGGGACTACGACCTCAAGGCCTTACTCGCGCGAACCATCAGCGCCGAAGAACATCGCGCGCGCACCGGGTTGCACACCACCGACACCGATGAGCCCCAACTACCGCTGTTCGCCGCGCTCAGCCCGGCGTGAGTCCGCGCGCGACTTAACCCCAGCCTCCGCCTGTCCGATATGAGACAAAAGCCGCCACGGATCGGCCCACCCGCGCCTCGCCAGGGAAGTCGCCCGCGCGACCCGCTACCCCAGGAGGCTCAGTGAACGCTATCCGCCGCACCCTGTTCGCATCGGCTTATCATTTGCCGCCCGAAGACCGCCGGCGCCTACCTACTTTGGCCCTGTTGCGCATGGGCGAGCCGTGGTTATCGGTTCTCGATGCAGGGGCGATGATTCGCGTGCCCAGTGACGCGGCGCGTCTGGGCGAGTATTGCGCAATGGCCGAGCGCATTGGGTTCTCGCGCCACTTTCGCCGACTTCTCCAACGGGCCCAGCAAGACCGCTGCCAATATCTGCACATCGACACGACGGCGCCGGCGTTGCCCGGCATGGAGCTCTTCGATGGCTCGGCGCATCCCGCTTGGGCCACAGAGCACGGCGCCGGCCGCTGCCCCCCGTAACCCCACTGACCGGCCCGGCTCGGCCCGCCGCCTGGTGCTGGCGCTGCCTATTTTTTGTCCTTCCCGCCAACTTCTGGTCGGGGCTGGCAAAGCTCTACTTATCCACAGGGTTATGCTCAACTTCTGTGGATTTTGTCACAATACCTAAGGTATATACGTTGAGCGATCATGTGATATGAATAGCCATATTCATCATACCCGGCCGCCTGGACGCGGCCTTGGGTCGGAGGGAACCACGGATGACCGCTACGCTAGTCCCGCCATTGGGCCGCAGTCGGGCCCGACCACGCCTCGCGTGCCTCGCTCGAGCGCAACGACACGTCCATCGTGGGCGCCACAGGGCGACGCTGAGCTGCGGTAAACCACCGCACCACCCCGAACGCAGAGATCGCCGTAAAGACCCCGTTCATGGCCAGCAGCGGCCACTGCGCTGTGCTCAGGCCGTAAGCGATCCAGCACATGTTGGAGACCAGGTAGCAGACAAACCCCCACCGCGAACTTGGCACCTTCAAGGCCAGCCACAGCGCCCCGGCGGCGCCGGTCGCCGCCCCTGCCCACGGTAGAACGATATTAAGAGGCTCCATATTCACTTTCGTTAACTCGCGCTAGAACAACAATGAATCAAACCCTACTCGACGCCCTGTTGTCTTTCTGCCCCGACCCCGTGGATTACTTCACGCGATTTCGGTTCGCCTTCACCGCCTTCGCCGGTATCAATAGCGGCCAGCCCAGCGAGCCGGCCCTGGTCGCCATGCCGTACGTGCCCCGGGATGCCAAAGGCAGCGTCCTGTTGGTGGGCAAACTGCGTATGGAACGCCTGGGCGCCGATGCCTACGTGGTCACCGAAGCGACCGCCGACCACCACGGCCAGGACCGCCTGTTCGTCTATAGCAGCCTACTCGAGGGCGACCAGGTCACCCACGATACCGAGATCCTGCTCATGTACCCTTGCGACAACGGACCCGGCCGCCTTGAACCATTGCCGCGTGACGACTGGGTCTTGAGCGATCCGAGTCTCGTTGCCCCCGATCCCCAATACCGCTGCCTGTTCGCCCCGTTTGACGACTCGCTGCGCCATATCGCCGAATACCTGGACACCCATCGCGCGCTGCAGCAAGCCGAGCGTTATCTATCGCTTCGCACACCGCACTCGGTGGCCAGCTCACCGACGCCCTCCTCGTGAGCCGCTAGTCAGGGGCGTGGGCCTGGTTGACCACTGGCCGGTGTGAGCCGGTGGTTCGCTCCGTACCACTCGACCAGTCGATCCGGGTCCACCTCCAGGTAGCCGGCCAAGCGGTTGAGCACCGCGACACGGTCCGGGCCCTGGTGTAGGCGCTCGGCCCACTGCACGACACGCTTGCCGTAGCGCACCCGTGCCTCCAGTGAGCGCGCCGGCGGGAGTCCGTCCACTTGGCGCAGCAACCACGGGGCGAGCGCCGGTTGCTCGGCCAGCCACGCCTCGGCCTGGTCCTTCGATCGGCCCCGCACCCAGCTGTCCGGGTCCTCGCCGACCGGCAGCGCGCCCATCCGCAACTGCGTATCGCGCACGCCGGCATCGATCAGGCGCTCGGCCGCATCGACCATCGCCTTTTGCCCCGCCTTGTCGCCGTCATAGAGAAAGTACACGGGCCGATCGGGCTCGCAAACACAGGCGGCCACGCGAGCGGCCTGCTCGACCGTCAACGCCGTGCCCAACCCGGCCAGCGCCCCTTCCAGCCCGGCCGCACTGAGACTGATGCGGTCCAGATACCCCTCGACGAGAAGCACCTGGCGAACGGGCCGATGGGTGGGCAGTTCGTCCAACCCATAGAGCAGGTCGTGCTTGGAAAAATGCTCCGTGTTCGGCGAATTGAGATACTTGGGCGCCTCAGGCGGGGCGTCCGGCAGTACGCGCCCCCCGAAACCCACCACGCGGGTTGGGGCCAGTCGGATCGGGAACATGACCCGCTCGCGAAAGATCAAGCGCAGATTGTCGCTGTCGGCATAGCGCTTGGCTAACCCGGCCTCGATGAGCTCCTCATCGCTGGCTCGCAGCGCGCGCTGGAAGGGGCGCACACCGGCCGGGGCGAAACCCAGCCCGTAGCGGCGTACGGTACGCTCATCAAGACCACGTTCCTCGTGCAAGTACGCCCGCGCCACGTCGTGGCGCTGCAGCTGTTGTTGGTAGTAGGCCGCCGCGGCGGCCATTAGCTGGCCGTAGCGCTGTGGCGTGAGGCTCACGGTGCCATCCCCGGACCGGCGAGGGCCGGGCGCGCCCGGGGCCGCTCCAGCCGCGCGCAGGCCGCCAACACGTGGCGTTCGGCTTGTTGAACATCACCCGCCAGCGCTGGGTTACGCGCGATCAGCTGCGGGGGGGTCCTCGCCAACGCCTCGGCGCTATGGCGCACGCTCGCGATCATCTCATCGAGTATGCGCTCGGCCTCCTCGCGCTCGATATCGCAGCGCTCGATCGCAAACGCGACCACGTCTTCGCGCGCTATGGGATCGTTCGGCCCGTTTCGCTTACCCGCGATGGGCAGCGCCTGTGTCGGGCGCGAGCCCCGCAGCGTCACCGTGGCGGTACACACATCATAGGCCGGCGCCAACCGGACTTGGTCCCAACGACTCGCATCGTAGGAGGCGATACGCAAAAGAGAGTAGTTCTTCAGGTGCGCGTCGCTGTTGCACACGAGGTTGTTCGCCACCACCTGGCGGAACAGCTGGTAGCGGTCTTTATCCCACTGTGTCGAGCGCTCCTTGAGCAAGGAGGCCACCTCCTCCATGGACCCTTCGTATTTGACCGAGTGATGCACTGACGGGCGATTACTCAGCGAGCAAAAATCCTCCCCCAGGCGCCAGCGCGGGTCCTGTGGCGTCGGGATGTCAAAGCGCTCGACCAGCAGCCCCAGCGGGGCCTGGCCGGCGAGCGCGCGCGCACTGCCGCCGGCCTGGGCGGTATCGGTCAAACGCACGACTTCCTGGAACACCCCGGCGTTGAGCGCATCGGTGACCGCACCGTCCTTCATCTTCTCGTTCAGCTCCCGGGCTTGCTCGATCGGCTCGCGTTGCACCCCGGCCTGATCCGTCTCGTCGCGCAAGCGCGGATCGATATCGCCTGGCTCAATGGCGCCGATGTCCACCAAGCGCACATCGGCGGTATCCACGCCCGCCTCGCGCGCCAGCGTCATGGCAAACCACTCCATCACCTCGGCATTGGCCAATGCCGGGTCGCGCGGAATCTTCAGCAGATGCGTAAAGCTCGCATCCACCGCTGGGCGAATATAGTCACGCCCCATGTACATCGGCAGCTTGGCCTGCCCGCCTGACATCTGGGTCAACTCCCCCCGGGCCGCGATGGAGTCGACCCGCCGCGCAAAATACACGTCATAGTCGGGCAGCCCACGCACCGCCCCGGAGTACACATGCGGATCTTCGGCCACCTCGCTCAGGTGGTACTGGAGCCGATCCTCGGGGTAGCGCCGGCCGAACTGCTCGACTTCCACGACAGTCAGGTTCGACATCAACCGGGGATGCTCACGCAAAAAATCCGCCCACTCGTGCGGCGGTATCGGGTGGTACTCCGGGAAGAGGTTGTGCAAAAAGGCCGGGAAGCGCTGGTTGGTCTCCTCGGGCCAGATCGGCAACAGCCACCCCTTCTCGTAGTGGAAGACCCACTGGCCTTCGCGACGATGAATTAGGCTGCCCAGCGGCGTGCCGTGCCAGCGCAAGCTGAACTCCTCAAGCGCCGCCCGGCGGCTGTAGGCGGCCTGGGGCTCCAGATTCTCGGCACCGGCCAGCGATTTCAGTCGGCCGTCCAGATAATTAAACGTGGAGCCCGGGAACTCCGGATATCGCGCACGCAGTTGGCCGACCGCTTTGTGGATGCGCTTTGCCGCATCCTCGCCAAAATGCGGCAGCCCTGCCAGCTGCAACAGGGCCTGGAACTCCCCCTCGCTCAGCGCATAGCCCTCTTCTTCGTGCACCGTGCAGATATCGAGCACCGTGCGGGCCGGCGTGGTAATCCTTACCTGCTGGGCCTTGAGTCCCGCGACACCGTCGGGCAGCGAGGGGCAGTAGCGCATCGCCGCGCTTTCGCTCTCAAGTCCATCGCCCGGGGCCATGGAGACAAAGTCGACCGCTGGGCGCATGAGCTCGGCGGCCCGGGTGCGCCTCCTTTCAATACGCAGCGGTCTGATCTTGCCGACCTCTTCTTCAAACTGATCGTCCAGATCGGCGCCCACCTCCACCGAGGCGGCCCTTCGTCCGATTAGCGTGATGAGTCCCGACTCACTCGGGCCTTGCCGATATGCGCTGGCATAGGCCACCATCGGGTTGGGGAACAGATGCGCGGTAATGCGCAGGGCGTAGCGCCGCAGGGTGGCGTTGATGGCCGCGGCGAGTCGTTCGGGGTCCCGTCGGACGGGGTCTTCGGGCGCTGGCAGGCCCATGTAGACACCGCGGGCAATGCCCACGAGGCGGCGCTCCTTGATCAGTCGTTTGACGCGACCCCGCGGCACAGTCGTGTCGCGGAAATAAATCGGGAATGTCTCAGCGTTATTTTCCATGTATTACCACATCGCTCAGGAGGCCTGTTGCCTCTCGGGTGAACCGGGACCGCCTGCCACACGAACATACTTATCCGGTAGGTCCGGGATGTTCTCTGCCTCCCATTGGATGTCCCAGAACCAGTGCACCAGCCCCTCGTCCTGGTGTTCCTGTACGACCTGGCGGGTCTCGCTGTCGCGTCGGGTTGTCGGCCGATGGCCGAAGACGAACATTGGCACCGGATGCTCGTCGGCGTCTAGCAACAGAAAATCCGGGAAGACCTCATCGCGTCCGGCGTCGAAGCGCAGGGTGCGCTGGAAGTAGCGGCGCGCCTCGACCAACCGGTCCGCCACACGCCGGTCCGTGTCGGTCTCGAAGGGCAGATAGCGCTTGTCGGTCCACATCCCGTCGAGCTTGGTAATGACATTCACACCGCTGTCGTCTCGCTCAATGGCCATCATCGCCACAAGGTGTCGGTCCTCGCCGAGCAGGTCATCCGGGCTGAGCACGTTCGGAAAGCGCTTGGCCATGAATTTGGTCAACACCGCATCGCTGGCCCACAGATTGAGTTCGGCCGGGGCATGCGCCAGGCGAACAAATGCCCCGCCCTCTTGCATGTCGATCGACTTGACCACGGCCAGGGACAACATGCGCTTGCGCCGACCACCCCGGTCGATGAGCAACTGGTAGAGGCGCTTTTTGGCCCGATCGGTGATCTCCCTGGCGCTGTCCTTGCGAAAGGGCTCCGGCATATACAGATAGGCCCCCAGCGTCTGACCTTTGAGCTCCATGGCCTCGATGGCTTGGCCGACGTATTTGGCCAGCACAAAATAGTTTCGTTTGCCCTCCATGCGTGGCGACCAGCGGTTCAGGCCCGCCTGCTCCCAGATTAGGTGCAGCAGCCCGCGCAGGGCGAGCTTGCCGCGCTTTTTGGGTGCCTCTTCGTCAGTGGGAGCCGGGTCGGCCACCGCGGCCTGCGCGGTGCTCGAGGCGCACACCCCCACGCCGTCGACCAACTTCACCCGCAGCCCCCCGTCCTCTTCTTCGCTGATGGCCCCAACCTTGTAGACCGCCCGTCCGGTCCACGCCGCCGGCGGGTCGAAAAACGGGCAAAAGGGGGCATGGTCACCGCCGGTGCCCGGCATCCTGGCCAGGTAATACTGCTGCTTCTTGGCGATGTACAGCGGCAGGGTCACATCTCGGCGACACAGACACACGGGGTAGGTCCCGTGATGCTCCTTGAGCAGCGCCTGGGCTCCCTCGTTGTCCCCGTCGAGCCAGTCCTTGGTTACCACCTGCTCGCCGCCGAAGCGGATTTGAACGACATCGGACATTGCCGATCCCCTCTATCGGATCTATTTGGTCTCCCGGCCGCGCCGACGACGGCCCGGGGCATCCTCGCCTGGGCGTAGCGCCCGGACCTTGCCGACCAACAGCCGGACCTGCTCGTCGAGTCGATCCAGCGCCCGCTCGGTGCCGCAGCGGGCCCTGTCATTGGGCGGTTCCGCCCCCGGACGCTTGTCATTTGCGGACATCACTCCCTCCACTCGCGCTTGACACTGACATCGCCTTTTTAGCCTATCTTTGGCGATCAGTACAACGTCCACGGGGCCATCGCACCCCTTCATTACTATGATCGCCGATGCGCGGGTGGCCCGTTAAGGGCGGATTGCTTGCCCCGGCGGGGCGACCATGGCACCCTGCTCGGCCCAGCACCCGCCGCCCCGGACCCGCGATGCCCCAGTCTTCCCGCCCTTACTTCGAGTTGCGCCGCGGCGAACGCCATGGGGACCGGCTGGTGTGGCGCCAGCCCTTCAACGACCCCAAAGTGCGCCGCCAGCTCGAGCCGGTCGGCGGCGAGACCCTGCCCCGTCCCAACCAGATCACGATTGGCTACTACTATCGCGTCGATGCGCCCGAGGGCAGCTGGGCCTTCGCGCCGTTAAACCAGCCCTGGTCTATTGCGGCCCTGCAGGTACCGATGGTCCAGCGCCGGATCTGCGCCGATCTGGCCCGCTATCTCGAACCGCCCGCCCCCGGCCACGAGGACGCGCCATCGGCCAAACCGTGAGCCCCAAACAGATGCGCCGGCGATAACGCCGGCGCTTGCCCAGTCAGTGTGTACCGTTGCCACAGAGCCTTGTTTGTCTCGATCCCTGGGAATGGTCTGATCTGGGCGGCGGTAGTATATCGGTCGCGCGGCAGAGGCCCAAGCGCACAGGCCCTATGCTTCTTATAGGTTTCATGTCATCGCCCGCCGCTCAGGGCCGGGGACCCAGCTCGATCACCTCACCGGGCTGGACCTCGTCGATCGCATAAACCTCGGCGTACCCTTCGACTTCATCGCGCAGCTGTGACACGGACGGGGAGTCCTCGGGAGCAATGAACAATGTCGGCGGCAGGGGGTCCATGATGTTGCTCAGCGCCTGGAAGTCCGGCGCGGCGGCCTCGGTATCCGAGAAATAGACCACGCCGGCGATAGGCCGCAGCTCTTCCCCCAGGGCCCGTAGCACCGCCTCGAGCGGCTCCTGGAAGGAAGTCCCCCCTCGTCCGTAGGCGCACAGCCCTTCGACGTGTTCCTCCCAGTTCTCGGCCGTGATGTGCAGCGCCTCGCCGCGTACCGCCGTGTCGGCCGAATAGATCCGAAGCTGCGGGGCGTCCATGGGCTCCTCGCTGACCATGCCGAAGGCCTCGGAGAAGACCACGCGCAGCGCCTCATCGCTCATCGAGCCCGAGGTGTCGACGATGACCGCCACCACCGCCCGGTTCTCGGCGGGCAGGGAGGTGCCCTCGAACACTGGCACCTCGGCGCCGAATGTGCCCGGGTCGACGTAGTAGAGGGGATCGGGCAGGGTCTCGGAGTAGGTCATGTTGACCCCCTCGCCCTGGATAAGCTGGCGCAAGGCGGTGCGGATGGTCAGCTTGGGCTCGTAGAGCTGCTCGATCGCCGTGGCAAAGGCCTCCTCCACATGGCCACCGGCCATCTGGCCACCGCTGCGGATTTGTTCCTGGCGAGCCTGCTCCAGGTCCTGCTGAAGTTGCTGGCGTTCACTTTTGGCTCGATCGTCCAGCCCTTGCTTGTCTCCTTTGCGTGGCAGGCGCAGCTTGTCCGCCGCCTCGCCCAGGCCGGCTTGCTCGAGGATATCGCGCAGCTCACCGGGCCCCATGGTGTGGTTGTCACCCTGGCCCATGCGGGGCACCTTACCCGCCTGGCCGTCGGCATAACCCTGGCCGTAGGCTTGGGCGAGGCGATCGGCCTGTGTCCCGCCCCCTCCGGGTTGACCGCCCCCGGCGCCAGCACTCGGGGTACCGGACGCGCTGGCCGCAGCCCCTCGCTGTCCCGGCGATTGGCCGCCGTGACCGGGCTGGCCCGCCCCTGGGGCCTGCGCGCCGCTGGCGCCGGTGTCCGGCGCGCTCGCCGTACCCGGCTGGGCTTGGGCTGGCCCCTGGCCCTGATCGTCACTCGGCTCACCCCCGGTCTGATCAGCTGGCGACTGACCACTGGGGTCGGTCGATGCACCGCCGGACGGGTCTTGGGTACCGTCTTCGTCCGGCTCGTTCGACGCCCCGGATGCGTTGGCATCGGGCGTATCGGCCTTGCCCGATTGCGACTGGCCCCGGTCGGCCTTCGGTTCGGTAGGCGGATTCTCGGGCCGGCCCTCTTGGCCATCGTCATAGCCCGCCTGGTAGGCCTGCTGGAGCTCGCTGACATCACCGTAGATATCCTTGAATATCTGCTCCTCGGTCCAACCCCAGTAGCGTGCCACCTCCTCGTCGCTGCAGCCCCATATCGGCTTGCGATCCTCGCCGCCGGTGACCAACGGTCCCCACTCCACCACGCCGTCATAGCCCTTGAGTAGCCGCATGTTGAGCCAGATGTCCTGGGCGACACCGAGCACCTGCCAGGCGGGTTTGTTCGTCACCAGATGCGTCAAACGCGAGCAATGGTCATAGGCCTTGTGCATCAACTCGTGTAACAACACAAACGCCACGGAGCGCTTGCCCGGGTTGTCGCGCTCCTCCATCAGCATCTCGATGAAAAAATCGAGGTTGCAAAAGGCCGCCGAGCCGTCCGTGAATGCCGTCGGCGCCTGCGCCTTGAGCGCCGGATGGTCATAGAGGAACATCGGCGTGCGCCGCGCCATGATGGTCAACAGACCAAAGCGGGGCAGCCCGCGGCGGTCATTGCCGCGGACAAACTTGAGCGCCTCGGCCCAGAGGTTTAGATAGCGGGTATCGGTCAGCAGCGCCGTGCGCTGGCCCGGATGTTCGTTCGGTTGCGTGGCCGACATGGCTGCCCTCGTTGTGGACTTCTGGCGTGGGCCGAAAATGGCCCCCTCCTGATCATCATCCACGCTCCGGTGGTCTTTTGATAAGGGGCAATCGACGCCGACGCCCCCCTGAGGCGGGCGGCCCCGCACCGCACTGAGTTGCCGCCCCTGGGACCGATTGCTAAGCTAAACAGACCTACTTTTGGCGCTACACGAGGAGCACCGTGATGGGATGGCTTCAGGACTACTGGGCCTCGTCGCTCAAATCCAAGGCGCGCGTCAAGGAACTGCGCGGGGAAGAGGCCGGCACGGAACGGTTCGCCGCAAGGTTGTTCGAGAAGGCCTCCGAGTCAGAGCGCCACCGCGCCAACAGCGATGACGTTGATAACAGTGACCTCGATTGGCAGGGGCTCGGCTGGCTTGTAGTGCCCCTCGCGGCAGGCTGGGCGCTCGCGTACTTTGTTTATCCCGGTATCGGCCCGATAAAGGGGATCTTCTACCCGATATTCTTGGCGGGCGCTTTTGGGATTCTCGCCCCGCGCACGGGAGGGTCCGTTTACGGCAAACGGCTCTTGTCTTTTCTCGGCGTTTGCCTGCTTGGTTGGGGCTGGGCGTACGCCACGAGCTACCATGTGGGTTTGTTCTGGGGCGGCCTACTTCCTGTCATCGTCGCTTGGCTGGTGAGCTTGGCAGTCGGCGCAAGCGCCGAGGGCGGGGGCTGACTATGGACGCCCTTGACCGAACACAGGTGCACGCGATCATCGGCCTGGCCGAGGCCTGTTATCCCCCTAGACGGCAAAGCGCTGTCACCTCGACAGCGGAACCGGGCGTCTCGATCGGCCAGCGCCGACCCGAGCACAAGCGCTTGTTCGAGTACGTGGCGTCGCTCGATGAGGCGGGCCTTGCCGAGTTATATGCACTGATGTTGCTCGGTCGCGGGGACGGCGGCGAGCAGGCCACCGACTGGGACTTGCTAGTATCGCTCGCCCGCGAGCGACAGGATCCGTCGCTGGCGCATTACATTGCCGATAAAGCGCCGCTCGCGCGGTACCTGCAGGACGGGCTGGACAAACTCGGGGAGCCGGCGCCGGGGGTTCTATAACGTCGGCGTGGGCGTGGAGACCGGCGGCGCCTGGGTCGGCTTCAGCGTTGCGGCCAGCAGCCGGTGGCGCCAGTGACGGACAATGGCCTCGGTCGTAGCCCCAGGGACGTCGCCGGCGCGCAGCCGATCGGCCAGTCGCAGGGTCGCCGGCGTATCGTTATGGTCATCCCACAGGTCCGTTACCCACGCCTCAAGCCCCAGGCCGCTGGCACAGACCTTCTCGACGAGCTCAACCCACGGGCCCTCGTGTACCGGCGTCCGGTTGGACAGCGTCCCCTGCACCAAGTCGGCGGCGTTGTCTGGGCTCAGCGCGGCGACCTCCCCGACCACGGCGTTCAAGACCGATGGCCAGCTCTCGCCGGAGCCGTCGTAGGCCGGCGGGCCCAACACCACGCGCGGTGCACGCTCGCACCACAATCCAGTGAGGCGCTCGCGCCAGTCGGGGCAGACACTGTCCAGATCACGGCGCAGGCGCTGGTGTGTCCCGGTCGGGACCACCCGGCGCCGTTCCATCTCGGCGCTCATGACCAGGAGCGTCTCGCCCACGCTATGCCACCGCTGGAGAACGATCCGCCCCCCGCGACTGGGGCTCTGGACTTGTACATAGGCCGACTCAAACAGGGCCCCCGGCTCGGTGGCCAGCACATCGCGAACCAATTCGGCATACACCCGCCTGGCGATCGGCCCATCGGCTGAGCGCGCCGCCGTGTGTACGTTCCACTCCCACAGAGCCCAGGCGAACAGGCCCGGGTAGCGATCGGCCCTACCGTGCGACAGGCCCGCCTCGACCCGCCAACCGTTGCCCTGGCCGGCCGGATCGTCGGCTACCCCCTCTCGGTACGCCTGCTCCAGGCCCGCCACGCTGATGCGCTTGCGCCGACGGGCCTGGCCCCGGATCCATTCGGCCGCCACGTGCGGATACAGGCTGGTCGTCGCAAACCCCGGCTTGGCATACAGGTTGTCGGCTCGTTCCATGCTCGTCTCCCTCGCGCCCGGCGCCGCGGTTACAGGCTCGGTGTGGCGGCGGTCGGCGTACCCGGGCGCGGCGTCAGCTGAGCGGCCAGCATCTGGTGGCGCCAAAACGCTGCGTTGCCCGCCTGGGCACTATTGTCACGGTGTAGCCGTTTGTCGATTTCCTCGCCCAGTCGCAGATACGGCCAGGTCGGCGACGCCTTGCCAACCGTCGCCGCGGCCTCCAATACGACATCGTCCTCGGTCAGACCTCCTGCTCTGACCCGTTCGGCTATCGCGGCCCACGCCGGGGCACCCAGATCGGGGTTGTTCTGAATGGCGCGGTACACCAACTGCGCGGCATTGGGCCGACTCAGAGCACTGGCGGTACCGGCCAGCACACGAAAGGCCGCCTCCCAGTCCGCACCGGCCAGGCGCCGCGCAAACTGGGCATCGCCCAACACCGCCCGGCGCCGCTCCGATGACCAATTAGCGGTGTGTTCGGCTTGCCACTGAGGCCGTGCCTGGTCCAATGCCTGCAGCAAGGGGCGTACCTCCGGGCCCGCCCCTTGGCGCTGTTCGAGCAGTGCGGCGCTGGCGAGCAGCACCTCCGCGGGACAGAGCCAGTGTCTGACCACCAACTCCTCGCCCCCACCCCGGGCGTAGGCACCATCCCAGTAGGCCTCGGCGAACAACGTCTCTGGGGCCTGCATCAGCAGCGCCTCGCGCAGCGCCTCGTAGTGGAGCCGGTCGATGCAGTCCCGATCGGTGGCCTGGCGCCACAGCGCCATGGCCAAGGCAAACAACCCCGGCCGGCCCCGCGGCATGCTCTGAGGCCAGCCACCCGGCTCGCCGCTTTTGGACAAGCTCATCTGCTCGACGAATGACTTATCGTGGCGACGTTTGATTGCGTAGGCATAGGCCTCTTCCAGGGTGCCGAGCACCAGGTGCCCGCGGTGGTCGCGCACCTTGCGCGCCACGGCCATCGCCATGTCCGGCCAAAACAGGCCGTCCACATAACCGGCGGGGGCAAGCTGGTGCGTTGTCCGATCGGGTGAGCTCATAGGGTCGGCCCCGGTATCGCGGTCGGCGTCGTCGGTTTCGGTTCTGGCAACCGAGCTGCTAACAGCTGATGCGCCCAATACTCGGCCCGCTCAGCGCTACCGGCGACCCGTAACTCCCTGGCCATGTGCATCACCTCCTCCAGCGCCAGCGGCCCGCTCTTGCCGTAGTTTCTCATCGGCCCGGGCGCCACCGTCGCTGGCGTGATCCCAGCGGCCCTCACCTTGGTGATGACATCGGTCCAGCGCTCGGCCCAGGGCTCTTCAATACCCGTGATGGCATAGCGAACCAGGTTGGCCGCATTCGGGACGCTCAGCGCCTCGGCTTCCCCTATCAGCG